>Ga0065711_1000761_pt1 | contig 55687 bp, 30 predicted proteins | sample Hoacrofraction12_FD_59098 | JGI IMG/M metagenome (GOLD analysis project Ga0065711, IMG submission 59098) | Hoatzin crop microbial communities from Cojedes, Venezuela - Epithelial fraction 12 v2 (version 2) | ecosystem: Host-associated > Birds > Digestive system > Esophagus > Crop | place... | reverse complement strand
GCCCGCCCGCGGAGCTGCCCCGCCGCCGGCCCGGCCCCCGCGGGGCTCGCCGCCGGAGCTCCGAGCCGAGAGCGGGGCTCTGTGCGCTGCGGGGCGGAGAGGAGCAGCGGGCTCCCCTGCGTGAGCGGCTCCCGGCATCATGCGCGGCGTGTTAATTCGCGGGAGATGGGGGGGACGCAGGTTTCCGTGTCCCCGAGGTGACGGCTGGTTTAATTTCCAGCCGGGGACAGGCGAGCGGTGAGCGAGCAGCTCCCGAGCACCCCAGTGATACACGGGCAGAGTAGACCTTCTGGGAAGCTGCTCGCCGGTACTTCACCAAAGGCAATAAACCCAGGGGGACGGGCTGCAGCCTATGCCTCTGAGCATCTCTTAAAACACCCTGCGTACAAGCCTCCCTCCTTTTCAACAACTTTTTAACTTGGGAAACAGACACCCCCGCAGAAAGTTAAGCCCGGTGACTGCCCTGTGTGTGAATCTTGGCTAAGCTGCCATTTGGACACTGCGATTTCTCCCTCTTGGCTCCCCTAAATGGAAGGGAGCTGAGCAATCATCCATTTCTGCACACGCAGCCCGCAGCCACCGAGCAGCTAAAGCCAGCTGACTGTGCAGCGCAGGAGACGGGGGCTTGCTGCTGACTGAGCAGGGCGCATTGAAACGCCACGGCCGCCCAAGAGCTGCTCGCGGCCTGCTGTGAGATCCCCCTGGCCCCCTGTGAGATCCTCCTGGCGGGTTTGGTCACCGGAGGGTGAGCGACACAGAAGAGGCAGCTGTTTCAATGCAAGCACATCCAGGAGCTGCTGTTCCTCTAGTTCTGACCTGGTTTAGTTACAGCGTTCAGTATGTCAAACACACGTATGAAGGCAATACATGGACTACTACTCCAAGGAAAACAAACAGCATTTGTGCATCAACTGTACGGTATCCAGCAGTGACAAAGACTTCAAGTGGGCTAAAAACTGCTGAGGAACAGATCTTGGCAAAAGATGGGAGAGAAACTACTTTATGATGCCCTTGTCTATTATTTCTTATTCCAAGACCCGGTGAGTCTGATTGCTGCTTCTGGTTGTCAGTGTGGTGCAGGCATGTCTGAAGATGCAGCCCCTGCCCCAAAGAAGTTTTCTTTATCAGTAAACAACGTGTAGAATTGATCTATGAAATTTCTGCAAGGTCAAAGATACAGGTACTGAGCCAATTAATGTCAGATACTCATTGTCACACTCCCAGGGGACATTACTGAGCAGCTGCATTACAGGAATACTGATGCATAATTGTAATCTTCCATTTCGCCGGCCGTGTTTTTTTGTTGCCTACCTATTTGAAATGAAAGAAGCAGCAAAAGAGAAAGAGAAGCAGAACAAGAAACAAGTGCAGCATTAAGGCAATTCAATAAGAGGGAGGTCTATCCAAACAAATAAATCTCTCAATTTCTCTGTCTTGTCTCTGGCATTCTCTAAAACAGCCCCAATTCTCATTTCCCTGTGCTCACTGACATTCCAAACTGCAGCACGTATGGGGCATATATGTGATGTATGGTGCTGTATTTGTATGAGCCACCTATTTCCACGTATATGGGAACAGATTTTAAGCATACCCATATACATTACATACGCGAGCAGCTGGCAGCAAGTCAACAGGGAGCACTGGGACAGCAAAAGCTCTCTCATACTGAAAGGACATTAACAATGGTTTCTCTGGAAGACAGTGTTCCTGCTTCAGCATCTCACCAAGCACAAACATTTTCAAAAAACCTTTCAGGTAATTGTACACAAATGAACTGCATAAAGTGCCCCAATGTTGAGATTTTCGTAAGGCTCTTCCTCATGTCCTTGCCTGTTTTATCAGTTTCAACAAAGAGAAAAATCAATCTGCATTATGAGGAAAGACAAAAATTGTGCAAAAGTAAGGCCAATCGAGTTCAATTTGGCTCTTCATTGCCTAAAATCATTATTTCCAAAAATAGAAGAGGGATAGAGAATTTATTTATTTTGCTATCTTGTATTAAAAACAATTTCACTTCAAGGGAAGAATTATTATTTCATTAAAATTGCACTTATGCATGACATATTTTTCTGTTCAGTCAGACCCTTTAATCATGCCACAAGCAACAACAATTAACCTGAACAAAGCAAAACACACAGACAAGTCCTATGTATTTCCCCAGGTTATATCAGTTCTGATTTCACTACAGATACTACTCTAAAATGACATCGAGGCACGCTTCATTTATCGGAATCTGGAATGGTCCGTGAAATAATTAATTCTCTCTGGAAGAAAACCAGGCTGCTCTCAGCATGCTCCATCTAAATCCAGTGGCAGACGAGGAGGGGGATGCAAGGGGCCCCCCAGTGACAGCAGCAGCGTGTACTGAAGAGCAAGGCAGCACCCTAGCCGAGTCCCTAAAAATCAGCAGACTGCCTCGAGAGACATTCTCATCATAACACCAACTGGCAGCAAAGCCTCCCAGCACTTCTTCACACCCTTACACAGCCCTTGCTAAAGCAACCCGCACTGGCCATGCCGGAGCACAGCGGCTCAGCGTTACCACCTCTCTCATTTTACAGCCGGGCAGACGAATTGCAGCGGAGGTGCTACCGCAGGGTTGTGCTCCAGACCAACAGCAGAATCCCAGCTCCAACTCCAGTGATGCTACACTGGCACCTCGGCTTTGAGCCGCACATGCTGCCTGTCTGACCACTACTGGGTTGGAAACGACTCCCAGCAGCCTGGGTCAGAATGCGTTTGGACTTCTGCTTTCACAGAGGTGGGACAGGAGCGGGTAGAGTACCAGAGACACCGCAGAGGTTAGTCGCTGTCTCGCTTTGCCTGTGGGCTTGAGCAAGTTACTTGTGCAGGCTCTCCCTGTCTCGGCTGTCCCTTCAAAAGCACCGTTCGCAGGATGTTATAATCAATCCCTGGCACATGTTACACATCACTAGGAAATTTAGCTGGTGTCCGTGAAGCTCTGTGTGTGTCAACCATCACATTTCACATTTATTACAGCTTTTAATTAATCATCTCTTGATAGCTAAACACAGCACTATCAACCTCTACGTCACTTCCCAGCAGGAGTTTCAGGTAAACAGTAAGGCCCTCTGGACTCGGTGGATCTTCCAACCAACATTATGGTCAATTTTCCACTCCCCTTATCCATCTTCCTAATACTGAGACAAGCCATTTATCTCCCGGGTAATATATTCTAACCGCAGACAAGTGCTACCTTTATTTTCAGCATGAAAGGAATCCTGGGGTGGTATAAATATGTATATGCTTATAGGAATGAAACAGCTGGAAGTCCTTGCTTAGCAGGCCTTAACTTCTGCAGGTTATGCTTTGCATGAGCAGGAACATGACTCTCCAGGTTACCACTGGGGCAGAAGAAAGCAGAGCTACAGACAGTAGTGTTGAAAACAGCCACGGCATGCTGGCTTCCTTATGGAAGGCATTAGGTTTATGGGTTGTTTGCATCTGGCAGGGAAGAATTCCATCTCCGGCCAAAGCAACTGATAACTTTGGTATCAATCAGGGATATTTCCGTGTGCCTTGAATTCCTGAGTCTGGCCATTTAATTAGCTAAAAGAGGAACCAACACCCAGAATGTGCTGCCTCCTCTCTTCCTATGAGAAACATTCACTGCTAGAAATAGCATTGAAAACCTGCTCTGCTTTCTACCAGAAAAAAAGCAGTGTGCTCTGCAGTGGACACATTATATTCAGAAGCCTGCTTCACTGAAAATAAATTGCATTTTCACATCATTCTTCCATGGCACAGGACACCAATGCAAAGATTAATTTCCTTATCGTACCTATGACTGAAGGGCCTGTTAGGCTTGGAACACCACTAACTAGCAAAGCAAAACATGCACTTCCCAATGACAGAGCTTTTCTTCAGCATCTCCCCACCTGCTTTCTTCAAAAAGGGACCAGACCCAGAGCTACCCTGGCAAACTCCCAGTCCAGAGGGACACTCACATTACTGGTTTCAATGGGTAAAGAAGTAATACAGCAGTTAAGAGATAACCTGAATAAAGGCACCTCATAAACTTAATGGAGCATCAAAAATCCAGTCTGCAGATAGATTTTCCTGCAGCCAAACAACAAAGCAAAGGCAAAGAGAATCATCTTTGGGCAACACGTAACAAAGCAAACTTTACACAGGCTATCTGCTTCAAAATCACATTAAATAACAAAGAAATTGCCTCCTCTAGGAGTTATGGAGGGCAGGAACATTTTGTTTTCATAGCATAATTTGCTAAAACTGACTCAACACAATCAGATAATGCTGATCACTTCTGCCTCCATGTCTTTTGATGCTGGTGCCAGGGCATGCCCTTGAGAGGTATGGGAAAAGGCATACACAAAGAATTCCTGGGGCTGTTCGTGTTCTGAAGAGGAGACTGCTCCCCCCCAGTGAATCCACGGAGCTTCCCTACACACACGGGAATATTTCCATGTAAGAGGTGTGAAATAAAAGAGCGGAAGCTGGAAAGGGACTTGGAAGCACAAGTGCAGAGAGGGGCTTCCACTGCAGTGCAGGGACAGTTTTCAAATACGCGATAGAGCAGGGCAAAAGCCACAAAATAACAAGACCCTCGTTTCAGAGGACATGATTTTCCTGGGCAGGTATATTTTTGCTTGGATGTTATAATCAATCCCTGGTGCGTATTACTCATGGAAAGGAAGAATTACAAGAACATGATAAAGACAGAAAGGTCAAATCTGAAAACTGGGAAACACCAACCAGTATTTTTTAATTCAGTGTCTTTGAAAAAAGACTTTTTTTTCTTTTTTTTCTTTTTTAATAGTACGTTCTGCTCCTTCACTACGGCTCTGCCTTGTTCAGCATATATTGAGAACTTGCTGTGGGACTGGGTCAAAGCTGAGACAAAATGTCCTTGTCTGTTGGGACCCTGCTGTACCCACTGCAAATGCTGGAAACATGTGCCTCTGCCATGTGACACTGGGGTCCCCAAACCTGCCCCCTGACAGCGAGCTTGGGCGCAGCTCAAGTTGTAGAGTTGCTTTAGCTCGGAGCTCTCCAGGCTCCTTACTCCCTACAAGCAGACACTGGCCGTAACAGCAGAGAGCTACAGCTGTGAAGAAAACCCTTCACATCTCAGGCTGAAGCACGCTCAGAGCTTACAGAGCCTTCAAATACTAACTTGCAAAGCTCTAGAAACTCTTTACAGAGCATGCACAAACTGCCTTTTTTGGCCTCTAACTTGGGCCAGATTTGGGCGAATATTTATGAAGATGGCAAAAAAACAAAGACTCTTCCTGAAAGGGATTTCAGATCCCACTTCAGAAGCGTAAGGGCTTCAGAGCTTTTCAGGGAACTACTGCCAGATTTTTTTTTTAACATAGCAAAACAGTATTTACCCCTAACCTTACTCTCAGCACCATCTGAACCATGTTGGCTGCATTTCTCATCAACAAAATAGGCTGAGGCAGACACCTTTCAGAAGAAGCAGGTAAGATGCAACAGCTCTTACAAGCAACGGAAAATGAAGTCTTACAATGTGAGGCATTTGCCAATGCTAGTAGTAGACAGTGAGGTGAGTCCTAGCCATAAACCACAAACATATTTTTATTGCAAACATGCAGGAAGGTTAAAAAAACATATTAAACCATTCTATTAACAGCTCCTCCTGTAAGAGACACTCTTTCAGGCAGCACCTATCAAAGACTAAAGGTCATTGCCTGCTTACACTTCACTATGTTTTTCCCTGCAATCAGTTATTGTGCAGACTGCAGAATTAGATTTAAAGTCACCGAAGTACAAATAGATGTACAAAAATGACCCTATTCTTTACAGGCTATTCCTCTTTATTTGACAAGAAAATGAAAATTAACACATCACAATTAAAGTGGAGATGCAGAACAATGTCTCTGATCCCTGTGGTTAATCCATCTCAGAAAACGTTGCTGTATTTCAATTTCAAGACCGACCAAGATCTGCATTAATAGGCTTGATTCACTTTGAGCTACAGCAGGAGAAAAGCATTTCAAAGTCACCAGCACAGCTTATCCAAGCTGTATGAGGAAGAGACTGGTATTTCCTTTGCCGTGGTTACTCTCTTTTTATTCTAGAAATATGAAAATTAAAAATAGCTACTATTCTACCTCTACTCAAAATATCACAGCACAAAACCTTTTAAATGAGACTGCCTATTTTGCAGTCAGTTTCACGATCACCACTTTTTCCAAATTTCAAGGGAAAAATTACTTTACAGGACTGCAGGAATATCAACAGCAGCTTTTCCTACGACAATTCTTGAGACTCAAAAAAATTCTCACGTAAGGCTGTGTTATTTTATTTCACTATAAAATACAGCTTATAGCACATTCATATTACATTTTATTATTTTTCTGATCTCATGAACTTTTCTCCAGTTCTTCTTTGTATTTGAATATTTTTGTTTCCCTCTGCAGTTGTAAAATCTACTTTCACAAACATGCGCTAATCCACAGTATACTGGGAGAAGCAGAAATCCACTAATGACAGTAAAATGCCTTACACAGTGATTTTGTTTTGGCTCTCAGCGCCTTGTGACCGGTCTATAAACCCATAAAACACTTTAAATGAGCCTCCCCTAGCAAAGGACACCCAGGGATCGTACCAAAACTTCCCGGTGGTCTCACACTGAGCTATCTGCCTCAGAGATGCACAACAAAGAGCCAACATTCGGCTCTACACAACCTCCTCTGAATTTATCAACTTTGCAAATGGTGGTAAAACAAGCACGAGCCACATCATGGAAAAAAAATCAAAATCCTTTGTTGCTGAAGCCAATTTTGTATATCGCATCTGATGATGCACAGAATAAGCCCTTTTAGAAAAACTTGGTGCTGCCAAATGCATACTGAGTATCTGTGGCAATGGCAACACTAATAACAAGTTACCCTTGTAGAGGGGTCAAAAGGACAGTGCTGGTAAGACAGAGATGACAGACAACAGGCATCAGGGAAAAGATTAATATCCCTACACAGTCATACATCAAGGAACTCAATTTTTGCCTGTAATCCCAAAACTGCTGAGAGTAGGATTATTTCTGCTTTCTCTATTACTAAGAAGAAAGAAACTGCTCATGGGAATAGGGCACTGCTAAATGCGAGTCCTTATGCGAGCAGAAAGGCTGCTGTTAGGTCCTGGGGCAAAAAAAAAAGCTGTTGCGTACATCCCCAAGTGGTGGTCCCACCGCAAGCGAGGCTGGAGTTTCATTGCACAGCCCACTTAAAAAACATGAAAAAGTCACTGTAGTTCAAGAATGACAAAAGGAGAGAGAGAAGAGGAGCTTCACACAGCATTTCATAGCAGGTTAGAAGCAAGAAATGCCCTAAATCAAGACCAAATTGTCCGTGTCCCTGACTGGCCCCCAGTTACCTCCCAATATCATTTAAGGTGAGATCACTTTTATGAATCAGGGTTTAATGAAGTAATACGTCTAACACAGGAAAAAAGGGACGCTTTCTAAAATGACATGAAAAAACCCACTACTGGTGTCACAGCTACCAAAGTAAGGACATCATAACCTTAATCCTCCACAATTCTTTGTCGGATAATGAAAAATGTCTTTCTAAGACAACTGAAGTCTGCGCATTTCGGTTTTCCCTTTCTTGGAGCACACGCTCTTCATAGCTATTAGGAGACAAGTTTGACAGCCTGACAGAGAGCTACCACCTTGGCAAGGACAACCCAGGAGACCTTCTCTTTATAACCATACAAAAGCAGAGGGTAAAATAAAAGGAGGACGGAGTGGCGAGAGACACAGACAAAAGACGTTAGGATGGTATTAATATTGTCATCATTCTCTCACAGCTGGCAGGGTAGCACTTCCTTCAAAAATACTGGGATATGGAAGAACTGCAGGCCTAGAGCATATGCATTTGTAAAAAAAATCTGCACCAAACCAGGGCAAATCAATGTGGCTATAGAACAAAAGGGGCAGGTGCCAACCATCCCTTCCAGTGGCCTTGCAAAGGTGTGGAGCTGGCTGAAAATTTTCCAATGCAACCTTTTTTTTTGTAGTGAAAAATGTGGATTCACTACAACTGAAGCAGTGCCAGAACACATCGGTTTGAGCAGAAAGCAGCCCGCCAGGCTCCCCCCACCTCCTGCACACACTGCCCACCCCAGGCTGGCCAGGCTTCTGCATCTCCTGCTCCCCAGGAGCTCATCAGGCCTGGAGGTGCAGGTCCCAAGGTTTCCACAGCAAGTGGCAGGAAAATGAAATCTATATTTCTGCCCAAAGAGAATTTTGCAATTGTATTATTTTCACCAGAATCAGAACTTCCCCCTCACCCTCCCCAAGAATGCAAAGTTTCCTATAGGACAAAATTTGAAGCCCCAGACACAAGCATCTCGCTTGTATACACAGATGAAGCAACAGTTCAATCCCCCAGCTACCAACGAGTGTCTTCCAGTGATGTCAGTGGCAGTGGACCAAGCCTTAGCTGCTGTGAAAAGCACGAAGGAAATTATATGCAACCTGCAGGATTTATGTCTTAGCCAGGAAGGGGGAAAGAGTGCTGAGGATTTGAGGAGGACTGCAGACTCCACCCAGATACCCCAGGACTGACGACACGCTACTATTGCCATATGCCTCTGAAAAACAGAAGACGATTGACTAGATATACAGAAGTTATACTTGAGAATAATCTTAACGTCAGAAAGGTGAAATTCTAGAAGTTACTGGGATATGAGGGGAAGTAGTCAACAACTTGATTAATATCCAACAGGGCTGGAACTTGGCTCTTACGGCAGCCCCCATACAGCTTTCGCACGAGAACAAAAACTGCAGAAAATAGCTCACTGACATTAGTGGATTTAATTTATTAATGTAGACTAATATTCGCCTTGGTAAGGACACAGGTACAAAGGCCTTACAGCCTTTATAATGGACATAGCAATAAATAAGGTCTCCCGAAGGAATGGAAGAGAGGTGGCAGTAAATACATGATGCTGGCAGCCTTATATTGCTCTAATTACCACTGCTGGACACATACAACTTCTACGTCAGACAAGATTGCTGATCCCTTTCTTTGCCTTTCTTTCCAGTTTATACTTGGTGTGAAGTAAAATATTATTTAAAAAACTGAAGTATCCACTTACTGTCTACCAGAGAAACCTTTGTCTCTTGCCTTCTGTCCGTAGCACCTCTCAATACTGCCAATGCCATTACTCTAATAAGAATAAAATAAAATATATACAGTGTCCACTTGATAAGCCATAATTCCAAACCAGGAAGACTAAAATTCATCTATTAAACTGAGGTGCTGCTCATTACATTTATTTTTGTTGAAGCATTATGCTCACAGAAGGATGCAGCTGATTTTTCATGACAGAATACTCAGCAAAGGCCAGGAGATTGTTCTGGCCTCGCAAAAGCCTTAAGATAAACTCTAAAAATGAGAGTACTATATAAAGCTCAAGCTCATTCTCAGGATCTCCAGAATCAAACTCTCAAATGCACTGACATTTAACATGGTCTTCCATGTGAAAAAGCACTGCGCAAGGGAGTGAAAGAAAAAAAAGAATCCAAGGCTAATGTTTAAAATAAAACCAATTTATTTCACTTCTAGCCCAACAGTACACATCACAAAGTAGCATTTATATCCTGTGTTTTAGTGGTTGGTTTCAGCTAAGTTAGATACAATGCGGTGATTTCTTTTGAGAAAAGCATGAATCACTATGCCTACAATTTTCTTGGGTTTGGATGATGGTTTTAGCTCCCTCCAAAATAGCCTGAAATGACCAGCCTTTTTACTAATGCTTTCTAATGGTTCTTTTCTTACAAATTAATTCATGCATCTAAATCCTTCAAAAATAGATAAGCCACTAATCACTTGCAGACTTGATAATGTATCCTAAGTAGACCGCAATGCATAGAGCATGCAATAAGGCTGCCAAAAAAAAAGAGGAAAAAGGAGTTTGAAGGAAAAATAAAGCTCACTCCTTCCACCTAGTAGCAGGAGATTTGACTCTGCATTTATTATGTAGGATAACATGCTCACTGATTTCAATGAATAGTCTACCACAGAAATGAGATAAATGGGGCTGCATCTATACAGGATGCCTTTTTCCTAACGTTTCAGGCACAGGAGCAAATTAAAGGTTACTTTTTTTTTTTGCATTGGTACAAGGTTTGTTGTCAACATTTAGCAGAAGTAAAAAAGAAAAGAATAAGGGAGGTGGGAAAGAGCAGGTTAACACTTAACCAGCTATTGTCAGCGATAATTCATTCAAAAGTGGAGGTTATAGCACACAAGAAATAAATTTTATTGCAAGATCACAACAAGGAAAAGAAGAAAAGTGCTTTCTTGCATGCCTATATAAAAAATACTATAAAATGATAAATTTAATTAATTTTTCATGTGTTGAAGAAAACCAAAGTGCCACAAACAAGAAAAACAAGACAGAAATACGCGATGCCAATCACCACATTATACAGTAACATTTTATATTGCTTCCATTTTATGATTTTAAATATTAAGTTACTTTTTATTTTGTTCCAGATGGAATCATGTGCCTGCTTCTTAACTAAGTGCACGCTCTAAAAATTTAGTTCAGTATGAATGCTGGGAGTTTCCTCTCTGCTTTCTTTAGATAATACATTTGTGCCCAACTTTCGGAGGGAGGTAAGTTAGTTACACCAAGGGCAATCTCAACATTTATTCAAGTTACGGAATGAAAAATGCATTGTTACCATGGCAACTGGTAAATCACATTCTATCTGCAATGAGATGCAAGGCATCTTGAATAAACACTCATCCGCACACTTGTGTGTCCTCCTCCGCGCAGAATGGTTCCTTTGCAGAGGAACATGCGCAAGAGTGTGGCATAGCCCAGATTTGACTGTCTTTTCTGCAAAAAGTTGACAGAAGTAATCCAAAATGTTATTTTTGCATGGGGTGATTTAACCAGATCTATCATTAGAATACGAAGAAATACTGAAAAAAAGATCAAACACTGAACATTTTGCTAGGATTCACCTCAATCATGACCATGAAACCTTACAAATGACAGAGTGTACCTCTCAAACTTGCTTTGTACACCGTCATCAGAAGACCATTCACGACAGCACTAGGAAAAAAAAAGTCTTTCTGACAGGGTGAAGAGCTGCCAGACGTGCAGCAGCACATCACACTGAGGCAGCTGGAGCTGTTACCGCCTCCAGCCATCTGCCCCACCCTTCTGATGGATGTTGCCACCCTCAGAACAAGGACATCTGATATATCCTTGAATCAACCCTGAACCACGCTGCTGCATGTCTTGCCGGGCTCCAATATTAGCAGTTAACATACAACCTCTCCCTGAGACGGCCTCCCCTCCTCTCCGCTCTTAATGAAGAAAACTCTCTTCAGAACAAACCATATTGCTCTACTGCCAGTCCCATCCATAAAGTGTCAAATATCCATCAGTCGCTGGGCTTGGACTGTAATTCCCTGTTGCTCTTATCTAGCTCTTCCTCTCCAGCCACTACCATACCCACACAAGGCTCCTTTCCCATCCTTTTCATTCACTACAAGGAGCAGCATCAACACCACATTCCCAAGTAATCTCCCTTGAATCACTCCCTTTCTCCTCTCTCAAAATATCTCCTCCTTCTTGGCCTCCTGAGCAACCCAAATTGGTGTTATCTATTGGAAGAAATAGCAAGTCACACTGTGATGCCACTTGCCAGCTTCTGATATCACACTGTGTGCGCAGTGGTTTCTTCAGCCACCAAGGGCTGTCTTTTGGGGTGCAAATGTCCACTGACACGTATCTTCTCCTGATCCCATTCTCTCCCTCACATCACATCCCGTTACCATCAGACAGCATAGTACAGACTACTCAGACACTGCCAACACCTATGATGTCACCCAAGAAATGTCAAAACTCTTCTTGTGTATCTCTGATCCTGACCTCCCTTCCTCTATTTCTGGCTTAAATTCCTTCCTGACCTTCACAGCTTTATCCAAGTTATATAGCTTTATACAGGTTTATATTCTTTTTGTGTATAAGCTTGAGATCTCATCTAACCAAGTTCTTTCTTCTTACTCAGGAAATTATTTTTATGTCATATGTCTCAGAAACTTCCCCTGTCTCCTAAGTCCTTCCAGTAATGACTTCTTAAACCTGTTTACTTTGTCATTGCTGGGCTTTTCCTACCCACTTGGTTGGTCATTTGCTATTTGATCTGAACTTTGACAGGTAAGGAGATGCCATGGGTGAAGACAAGACACGCTCTGGAATTCATCAGCTGTCACAGAGCATTTGAGTAAAGGAAAGACAAAATGAGATATGTGAACAAATGACCAGGTCTTAACTCCCTAATAGAACCCTGCGGAGAGGGTTACAATATCCAAGTACTCCAGGGAAATAACTAATGATCCTTTCTTCAGTTCAGTCATATTTCAAGAAGCAATTGCCTGAGTTACTAAGTGCTTGAGACTGCCTTAGTAATTGCAATGATTTATTTTATGCATCATCATAACTACAGCACTAGGTCAGGAGGACTTGTGCGTTGTGGATACCTTGAATTTTAACACAGGCATTGGAGGATTAGGAGATTGCAATCAGAAATACCGGAACCACGATTATTTGACTGGAGGGAAAAAAAAAGACAAAGTCTTTAAAATTCCAGGTATCTAAAACTTTAAGATTCTGTTAGATTTTTAATAAAATGAATGATATTTTCAGGTGATCCTAAGCAGATTTTCCTCTTCTCCCTTAAAATGCAAGTGATCAGAATCTAATGATCCTGAAGATCTCTGTTAGAATTTTTCCCAGTGTAAGTAATGAATGTGCAGTTAACAGTGTCGCTACCCACTCAGTGAAGATAAAAATCCTGTTGTCTCTGTCTTACACCTCTGACTGTTCCAGAGGAAACTCTCCCTGGGCAAAGCGTGTTTCTTCATCTACTCTTAGTCTGTGCTGGTGCAGTGGCTGCCTGTTAATAACCAGCAAAGAGAGGGACAAGACCTGAGGCTCACGAGCATTTATTTGACGTAAGGAGTATACACTTTACACACAGCTACTCACCCGACCTACCAAAACAACGCTGTGCCAAAGGAAGTTTTGTGGGGACACACATCCATGATGCAGGATACATTTGTGCAGCAACAAAATGGTTTGATTAGCAGCTTCTCAGGCATCCCATCCTCCTGACATTATTTCAACTCCATTCCCCAGTCACCTTTCCTTTTAGCTATGCGAGACTTCACTGGCACAGGACATTTTTGGGAAACGATAATTTAAAGTGCTGTCATCACCAGAACTTTCAGGCTATTGGAAGATCTGGAAGACAATTCGCCTCCACCCCCATAAACTTCAAAATGTTCCCCCATGATAACTGAACTAAAAGCACTGCTAACCTTTAGTACTGCTTTTTTCCAATTACTGTGTTTGAAGGTTAGCAACACGGAAAATACTAAACTAACCTAGTTTTCAAGGTCAAAATAAAAAATGCAGCAATGATAGTCCACAGTAACTTTCACTCACTTGGTATTCAGGAAGCATTCTTTCTGAATATCAGATCACAAAATCATTGCCAATTCATCAGATTTTAAGCTTTAGCTTATTAAAAATTAGACTATGCCAAAAATAAAATGCAGGGTTTTAGTTGATCTGATTAAGATGCTTCTGTACAGCGTGATCTAAGCCTCTAACTATCTGTATCTCTATATTATCTCAATTATTTCAATATAAGCAAATTCATAACAACACATTTTGATGGAAAACATTCATATACTAAAAAGTGGTAAAGCAATGGAAGTCAAAAGATGAACGTCAAGATGCTAAAAATGAAGATGTTTCTCTGCATTGTGTGTGCCAGGAAAGCAAGAGCTCACACAAGATTTGGCAGTGATTTCCAATGATGAAGCAACTCTTCGAGGCTTTCATTTTCATAAAAGCCCTAGCCTGTTTAGAGCTAGCTCCTAGCTCCTTGCCCTTAGTAATGCAATACAGATAAAGATCATTAAGTATATTGTCTAAGGTAGGAAAGTGAAGAGGTTTTGCTGTAGCAAGCACTTCACATTTGCATGGCAACTCAGAAGGAAAAAAAAAAGTAAAAAGGATTGGAACAAATTATTTGTTATAAAAGCAAAAGTGAGACGGGCATATTGATACGACACGTTGTGCTGCATTAGCAAAATTGCCCAAACGAAGAATCCCCAGAATGGGAAGTATTAGATCTTAATCAACAGGATTTTTTTCAAGCAGGCTGAACACCCAACCGTTTGACGCAGATCTTTTCCATGCACGAGAGCACTGGGATACCGGAAACTGCAGTATTAATGAATTAGAAGGAAATTGCAAATGCCTATGATTTTATAGTTAATTTTCACATTACAACGGTCAAGCAACATTTACAGCTTGTTGACATTTCTGCTGGAGTGCTAACCTTTATTCCTTCTTACTGCAGGTAAGACATGAATTTCTACCATAATTAAACGAGTAAATTGCTTTTTTTTTTAACTGTTTCTATTCTTAGAGGTTCCATAATACATAATGAACATCACACAAATTAAACACTAATAGCATTACAGAACAACAGTTATCTGCATGATTGACTGTGTAGCTTTTGTCTAATACAAATATTTACTATTTACATGTCACTGCAATGAAAACAGTATGTGTCAATTGATTAATCAGTAAATAGTAGAGAGAGTTTAAGTGCATTGCTACAGCAGCTGAAAAGGAAAATGATGTAGTGGAACTGTAGCCATTTTCCCTGCGTAGTACAAAACTAAATTTTGCACCAGGGGAGAAATAGTTCTATCTGTAGGTATACGTATGTGTGTCTGTGTGACAACTGAGGGTGGGAGAGTGAGAACAGACGACTTACAGGGAGCATACGGCCACCCTGCGCAAGAACAGAGCAACTCTGTTCCATGGAAGGCTGCAGATCCCACACAAATTAGCACAGATACCCACAGCTCTGTTGTAAAATTGGAACATATTCCTTCAGTTTCTGAGTAGGTTCCTACAAAGAAATGTATAAAAGAAAATGAGAGAAACACTTTTAGACATCTCCTGAAATGAAGGCTATAGTTGTTCCTCTGAAAAATAAAAAATTAATAAAGGCCACCTATAAGAAAGTACCTGATTTGGGGGTCCCACATTAAAAATCTGTCACCTGAAGCAATCTGTTCAGACCTTAAAAGAAAAGCTGCTTCAACCTGTCTATAGTATCCTCCAGCAATCCCGCGCACCTTAACTACTCAAACCCCGCCTCAGTGCGGGAGAGCATCCCGAGAGCCTACGTTCACAATGCTCCGGAATGTAGGAAGCAGCGCTTCCACGTACAAATGAGGATCTGAAACACAGAGACATTCGGTCATCAGCCCAAGGTCTCGGGGGAACCTGCGCAGGATGGGGAGCTCCCGAGTCCCCATCTGACACCCTGACTCCACCACCCACCCTTCCTCTTCAGGGAGGCAGCGATGGCAACGTGCACCTACAAAGAGTTATCTGCAAGATAACCCAGGGAACAGACAGCCTGCATCTACCACTTTTTCCATCAGCAGGCACTGGATGGAGAGCAGGGGAAAGGTGACATTCACAGCCCTGACGTCCCCAAGGTAGGGGCACAGATATTTGTACGGGTCTCAGATGTGATGCCTAAGATTCAGGTTTTGATCTGAAGAACTGAAAAGGAGATTGAAACTTTTCAGAAATTGCTAGATGAAAACCTGATGCAATCTGAAGAGAGGAGGAGGAGAGGAGTGTCAGAACAGATGGGTCACCAGGAGAAAGCAGCTTCTTTACATTACCAGCTGAGACTGTGTGTAAACGACTGCTTATTTCTACGATGTGAGAAAAGGTTCCGTAAGTAGTCCTTGTAAGCTTTGCTTTTAGCAAGGTTTGTAGTCTGTTTAATGAATAAATATGTACAGCACATGGACACATAGGCGTGCATCTCTGCAGAAGGACAACTGGGGGACCATGAGCACCCCAAGTTCCTTGGTGGAGGAGGATTCTGCCATATCCTTGTTGAAATCCTAAGAAAGGCCCCAGATGCAGGATGCCATGACTTGCAATGTGCAGGACTTGATGAGTTCCCAGTGGGGCATTTCCTCTGGAAAATCATGACACCAGTGATAAAGAAGGTAGGACAATCCTTCACCCAGGTTTAATGTACTACTTCTGCCTCTGTGGGGAGTAGTAGTACAGAACTCTTTGCAAAGCGAGTTTTGTTTAGAAGCCACATGCTTATTTTATGCAAGTTCATCAAATCTAGGAAACCAAAAAGAAATCAATATAGCCCAATGATTAGCTCGCTATAGGTACTGTGTACAGACCAACAGATTATTTAGACAGACTGAATCAATGTGTTGAATTCACTGAAAAGATTTGGGTTTCACCCATGAGGAGATAAAGCCAGAGTGCTGGCACACTTTCCAGCCACATACCATCCACACAAGGAAATCCAGGCCTGAATGACTTCGGTTTTAGCCTGAAACCTGAACAACCAGGCTTTGCATGTGAGAACTGAAATCCTGGCCTCTCACTCCAGCCAACTCTGATAAGCGTCTTCTCTCCTGACCACATCAGTTCTCTCTATTAACCTGCTAAATATGGCCAAACAGTAGATTTTGCAAACACTAAATCGACGTAGCTGCTACAGTTGTATCCACATATAAGTTTTAAAAGTTCCTGGGGTGAATAATCCCCTACTTGCAATATCAAAAGTATTTGGCAAAAAGGCCTAAACTGTATTCATTTGACAAATATCGGTGCCTCTAAAAACGGAAGAGACATTGTGATATTGCAACCAAAAGAAAAAGGTGACGCATATTCGCATTATGTGCTTGTCTCCTACTCTACCAAAAGAGCAGGTTCTTCTTTGTTCCTCACAGCACTGGGCTAAGTAGAAATGCTGCTCCTGATAGAGCACACACAGGTCTACTCCCCTCACTTTCCAGGGAAAATGGAGACAAATTAAGGGATGGTGCTCTCAGTTCAGCCACTCCAGGAGAGACAGCAGTGTCAGCCAGGCTGGCGGGGTCAGAGCTGATGCACAGTACAGCCAACAAGGGACGTGAGATGTATGCCTCTGCCTTGATCAAACAAGGCTGTGTAGTTCAGCACCACCCAGTGTTCGGGGCTTCTCCTAGTTCAGAGCTTAGAAATCCATCTAAGGTTTGATCTCCAGCAAGCTGTTAAAGGAAATACCAGCTGCTATTCATGATCTTCCTGAGTTAGGTCATTCTATTATTTTCCAAGTCACCAAATGAGGCTAAAGTACTTTTTCCTGCAACCAGCAATTGCTGCCGCTCCCACATCAGAGCCTTCCCCGCTTGGACGTGCACATTCCAGCCACAGACAAAAAAAGCTGGGAACTGCCTGCCACACGGTATCAGAAAATATATTCGAGGAAGGCCGCAAGGTCATTGCTAATTTCAAACCCTGTTTCATGTTTCCACATGAAACATCTAATTAAAACTTTTCACTGGGTAGTTAAAATGAAATCCATGCATATGCACTTGAGACCTCATTTTCACATGCTGTGAATTAGAATGTAGGAGGTGCTGCACACAGCGGTAGGAACACTAATCGAGGGAGGAGAGGGGAATACCTGCTTTGATTTAGAGGAAGACAGTCAGCAAAAATACCGCTAATCGCCTGGGTCTTCATTCCTTTGCTCTTTGAGCTGCCACACACAACCAGGAAAAATGAATGCAAGTGGCGTATTAACTGCTACCAAATCAGCATTCTCCACAGGTGACCGTGTGTCAGGCACATCTTGCAAAATGCCACCCCCTTCAAGGCTACGGCGCAACGGAAGCATTGGACCCTAAGGGCTATGCCCTGCTTTCACCAAAAAATACCTATTAACATAGCAGGAGTTGAATTAAGCTTTAAAATGCAGGCACAGTGAGTGACAGAATGGCCATAGCAAAAGGACAACATTTGGAGATTTAAGGGTTGTCTCCCGATCAAAATAAATAAACCCTTGAAAAAAAGAAGCCTGCAAAAAAAATACAAGGTCAAATTGCCCTGCGTTTCTTGCTGTGGAGGAGGCATCAGCAATGTAGGCAGAGATAGACACTTTACAGCTGCCCCTTTTGCAAAAAGCCCTCAGTGAGAATAGACTGACTGTGGTACAGGGGAGGCAGCTGAATGAAGGCAAAATGCTGGCGTGCTCCAGGTGGTCTCCAGAGCCTGCCTGCAGGGACAAATGCCAGCACAGGCCGGTGGCATTTATTCCGGTGAGGTGTTGACACAGGCTGTCAGATCTCTGCAGAAAGCTAGGTTGCTCTGGCAATTGGGGAGGGTTGTGGTGCCAGCACAGCAGCACCTGATATCAAAGGAGGCCTCACTGACTCCAGAGCATCCTGCCACTGGAGCCACATTGGCTTTAGCATAGAGTGCAGATCTTACTACAGAATGTGCTCTAGTGCAGTGTCTACTCCAAACAGGAGCAAAGCTCGACATGTAGAAACCTATCCACCTGTTTAATCACACTAGCCATATATCTCCTGCATAACCGGCCCAAATCTCCACTTCAATGAAATTGAAGATTCTTCCTGAACTTATTCTGGCAGACAGCAGTTAAAAAAACAAAATAAAAAGGAGACCTGAAGCACTGAATCCCTCTCACATAACTCTGATCTCTGGGCAGGTTACCAAATCTCAGACAACTTCCAAAGAGGATGATGAGGTGAACAGCCATCAAGCTGCTAGCTTATCAACAAAGTTTTCCAGTTATCTTGGCTGTTTCTTCTCAGCCAGGTCCACACTGTGAGCCAAAGACAGATGTCCTTGATTGGTCTCAATTCCAAGAAGGAAGTCTAGTAAAATAATGAATGACTTAAAAGATCTGCACCACTGAAAGGTGAAGGACAAAATTACTTCTCCTGAACTTCAAAAACTGTGTGGAATTTCTGACTTAAGTTTGCACAGTACCTATTCAAAGTACTATCAACTTCTCTTCTTAATCTTCCAGAATTTAGATAACAAATTCCCTAACTTCAAATCCAGGCACTTTTGTTATTCAGAGTTGCCAGGACAAATGTAGAAGTAACTGTACAGAAGTAGATGGCAGGATGCATCCACTGTATTATCAGCATAACTGGGAGTTATCAATATCATAAATCAGAAAAATTGAGAAAAAAACATTCAGAACATCATCAAATTTATTGATCATACAAAGAGAGAGACTGAACAGCAAATTTAAAACTGGAAAACATTAGAGTAGATGCCTTGAATTCATAAACTGCCAATTTCCACTTCTCTACAGGGAGAAAACGATAGATTAATTTTATGTAAGCCTTCGGACAGTCTAGAAACAAGCAGGTAAGTGGTTCAGAATCTGGTGAAAAACACAGAAGCAGAGGGCCATGACAACCTGCAGATGAAAGCAGGTTTCTCTGCTTTTTCACATTGATATATGGAGCAGAAGGCAGAACCATGTAGCCATGTTTTCAGCGTTGGTGCTACCAGGAACTGTGTAGTCCCACTGCCCACGAAAACCAGTCCTCTCCCTGCTCTTGGATGCTGACCCCCACTCATCATTCACCCCCTTCTTTGTGCATGTAGGCCTTCACGAAGCCACATGGTGAAACACAGGATCTAGATTAAAATTTTGCCAACCAAAAAAATGCAAGGACATTTAATTTGACCCAGCTCAGTTTCTGGATTTGGTAAGTCACAAGGCTTTGGGGAATACAGGAGGAAGGCTGTGTTTCACTGTCAGCAGCAGAATAGCTCTTGCCAGTGAGGGTCATCCCTGATACCACCTCTCATCCCCACCCCATACCCATATCCTCATACCACAAGGGAAACTGATCCAGTTGGAAAATAGCCCCACAAGAAAGGTGTATTTATTTTATTTTTCAGCTGGATTATTCCCTGTGTCTCCTCACAAAGCAGCACAACATGGGGCAGCCCAGAGATGGGGATAAGCAGTTGGGACAGGGATGCTGTCGATGGCAGAGCCGCAGACCCAGAGACTAGAAAGTGACTGCAACTGCTTGACCTTGCCTCAGCCATGCTCAGGTTTTTAAAAAATATAGCCCCTGGCCCTCAGCAGTTCAAAGTCCAACCCACTTCCAGCTTGCTGGGATCCCCAAACCATGTCTCAAGGATCTCAAAGCAATTCATCAACATTCATTAACCACTGCAGGTTTTATAGCACCCCTTCAAGGTCCTACATGTTTAAGACCCCATTTTATATCTGAGTAAACAAAAGTGCAGAGAAGTGACATCATTTGAAGAAGGTTACATATTAAATAACTGATGGAGTCCAAAATAAAAATTCAATGTTCTGGCTCCCAGGTTTTAGCCTGCTAACACCCCTTTTTACCCCTTTCAGCCCAATAGCTGAGATATTGTCCCATACAAGAATGAGTCACTGTTCCACACCAAAGAAAGCCCAGGATGAAAACTGTGTATGTGGAATTTCCTTCTATACAAAGTAGTTTAATGTTACAGAATAAACCAAAGATGAGCAAATTGGGCTTTCTTTTCTTTTAAATGCTAGGCTGAGCATCTGGAGGAAAGAAAGTATTAGGGGAATATATAACTTGACTCAAAGGAAAAGAGTGAGCTTCACACTTGACATGTTCCTATACTATGCTCACTACACATCATGTAAGCAGAAGCACAACTCCTTTCAAGTGCTTTATTTTTACAGAAAGAAGGACCATATCATCTCACCGCTATTTTACGCTCCTGGCAAGAGGGCATTCTCCTTCAAAACTCTGGCCGCATTAAATAGACTCTACAAAAGGAATAGTAAGTCCTCTTAAAAGTATATAGTAAATAAAAATACTTTTCTTATTATTTAAAGAGGAGTGCTGCAAGAAACTGAAACAAAGCTTTTCCTAGCAGCCAAACGATCCCAGTCCTACATCTGAGCAGGAGGAACCTTATCTCTGGCAAACCTCTTCCATTTCAAAAAGATGCCTGTGTCTGTTCCGCACTGAAAAAATCCTAGGACGTGCAGAAGTCTTCTCTTCTCAGAAGATAAAGAGGCTGGCTTATGAAGAACAGGTGATCACCTGGGGCTGTGCATTAATTTCAGCAGATGAAAGATTGACCGTCTGGAATAGGACACTCTTTCCAGAACATGACAGAACTAGATTCAAGTCCCTGTTCCTCCTGATTCAGACCAGAGACTTGAACTTCATGTTACCTCCACAGCAAGCATGTACGTACCTCTTACTTAACTCTTACTCAACACAGAGCTATAAAGACACAACCTCACAGATAGACTCACTTTTTTCTTAGCTTCTAGTTGAAGACTAAGTCAAAATTGCAAACTGTTGTCTTAGCCTGGTACAGCTCTCTGCTGAAACTGGTGGATCTAAGAGGCAGGAAGGAAAATAGCAAACTTCTGTGCTGACATGCTAAATCCATTCAGTTTCAATGCCTTCAGACATCTGTACCATCTCACGGCTACTCAAGCAACGTAAGTTTCTGCAAAAACTTTCACTGTGCTATAGTTATTATGTCCTCTTGATCCACAGTTCTGCAAGACATGCAGAACAGCTTCCAAAAGCAGTAAAACTGCACTCAAGCTACCCAACAGATCTGTCCCAGCTAGAGCAGAGACAACAAAAGCAGTGACAACGTTTTTTAAAAAGTAAAGCACACATTTCAGTCACTGACTGTATTCAGACGTCATTCAACATCATCGTTTTAAAGAACATTTTTCCACCAGAGCCCTGAGTATTGACCATGAATTCAACAGGACACAAGCGCAAGGCCACAGCTTTGTCAAGCTAACAAAAACAGCAGGTCTGAACATGTCCTGACGATCGTTTTTGTCTCCTTGCAGGTGTCCAGCTGGACAGGTGGGTGCACCCTAAAATAACCTTGATGTGTCATGGCTGGAATTTCCTCAAGAAATTCCTCGGTCGTGAGCAATCTATACAACCCGAGGCTCTAAATCATTAATCTTCTTTTGTAAGCCTTTTAACAGCTTCAGCCCAACCACTAACCTGCTTCAATGAGCAAATCATCTGTCTTCTTAATGAGACCACTGACTACAAAAGTTAGTACCCAGTAAATTAACAAAACTGTTCTTCAGTATCTGCTGTCCTTCTGAAAACATACCTGCCCCTCTACGATACAACTCTTTCATCTTGAACTGGCTAAGCCACAGAATCAATACATTCAAACTGTATGTACTTATATACTTTCAAAGAGTACACAACTCTAATGAATATATACATTAATCTGTAAAGGGATTACAAGATGGATTTAGGAAACATTCCCCTCCCCACTGATGCATGGAAGTACCGGAAGAGCCCCAGCCAGAATATAATTTATATAGTTGAAGAAATTAATTCATAATCTTTAGTTCTCTCATGAACACATTAGAGAATCTTAAATTTCCTTTGAACATTAGTGTCAGTTTGTAAAAAGCTTGTTCAGTTGATCTGACTATGAAAAACGTACTATAAAGAATATTTTCCCCATGTTGCTGAGGTGAAAAGGACTTATACGATTTTGCTAAGACAACAACACTATAAACAGGCGTGATTTTCTTAATCAGTGCAACGCTTCGTTGAAATAATAACTGGAAATACCATACAAACAGTATCACATCTCTTACAAAGGTATTATTTAATTGAGCCTGGAGCTGCTTAAAAGGAGTTCCAAAAAAATATGATTTAGTGCAAATATGCCTCAAAATGCATCTCAAATGTATGCTTGAGCAAAAAGAAAAGCTATGAAAAATTACTTCAAATGGCTTTACAAACAGAGCTTGCTTTCTATATCATAATTAATGCTACCGGTAAACAAATTTCTCAAAAAAGCAGGCTCATTTTATAGCTGAATATTTCTATACAGATTTTTCATCTATTTTCTGTCAAAACAATAATTTTAAGGGAATGAAATATTTAAATAACATAAAAATACAAATATCCAGTTTAACATTTCCCTAGGCTTATGAGTGTGATTTGCATGTAATGATAAAATTAGAACTGCAAGCTTGCATAGTTATTTTTACTCTAGCCCACATTTGATATTAAAAATAATTTCTGTGCATTTTATACAACCATTTCATTTTATTTATTGAATCACATTGTACACAGAGAAGAAGCTTACCTGTCTATTTAGAAGTTTATTTATTGCTATTTACTTTCTACTCATTAGCAAAACTGAAGTTTTAGGTAACCTAACACATATGGTAGGTTCAATTAAGAACCTTATTCTAACACATTAGTAAGTGAGAATGGGGAAAAAAACCCACTATAATCTAGTTTTTGTTTTCCTCTACAAGTCTGTGAGCATCATTACAGTAAGAGCACTTTGCAAACATCATCTTCACCAGAGAGGAAGCTGGCACTGTGTGCTGCAGAAGAACAATCCCTGGTTCCAATACACCAGTCTAACCTGGTCACAGCAAGCTTGCAGTGCCAGAAACAGCTCACACATAATAGAGTTTGAGCATAAAACCTTTTAAATTATAGGACTTTTTCAGAACACTTTTTTTATCTAGACCATGAATCTGATAAGAAGTGATAGCATACCAGAAGCTCGAAACAAAAGCAGTATGGACTTTCTGACTTGGGTGCTGAAAGTGTGAAGTAAAAGTGTATGCATATACAAAATCACCATCACAAGACCAAGTGCTGGTCCTGCGCTTGGGTCACAACAACCCCATACAACGCTACAGGCTTGGGGCGGAGTGGCTGGAAAGCTGCCCAGCAGAAAAGGACCTGAGGGTGCTGGTCGACAGCCAGCTGAACTTGAGCCAGCAGTGTGCCCAGGTGGCCAAGAAGGCCAACAGCATCCTGGCTTGTATCAGGAATCGTGGGGCCAGCAGGAGTAGCGAGGTGATCGTGCCCCTGTACTCCGCACTGGTGAGGCCGCACCTGGAGTACTGTGTTTGGTTTTGGGCCCCTCATTACAAGAAGGACATTGAGGTCCTGGAGCATGTCCAGAGAAGAGCAACAAGGCTGGTGAAGGGTCTGGAGAACAAGTCCTGTTCCCGGCTGAGGGAACTGGGGTTGTTCAGCCTCGAGAAAAGGAGGCGGAGGGGAGACCTTATTGCTCTCTACGACTACCTCAAAGGAGGTTGTAGTGAGGTGGGCGTTGGTGTCTTCTCCCAAGTAACTAGCGATAGGATGAGAGGAAACAGCCTCAGGTTGTGCAGGGGGAGGTTTAGATCGTATACGTGGAAAAATTTCTTCACCGAAAGGGTTGTCAAGCATTGGAACAGACTGCCTGGGGGAGTGGTTGAGGCACCATCCCTGGATGTATTTAAAAGATACATAGATGTGGAGCTTAGGGACACGGTTTAGTGGTGGAACTGACAGTGTTAGGCTAATGGTTGGATGCAATGATCTTGACGGTCCCCTCCAACCTAAACGATTCTATGATTATATATATACCCCAATTTTACACCCTTCAGAATAAATCCAAACTGAAGGAATCCCTTCTCTCTGTTACCATAGTTCCAAACCGAGCTTTCCTCCAGTGAACCACCCAGCTGTCACCTATTTTCCCTCATCCAGACCATTTTTCTGAGAAAAAATAATTATATTTCAACTCCTTCCAAACCAGCGACCCAAACCAATCCATGCTTCATCTGTCCATTGTGGGCCACGGACCACAGCCTCAAACACCACACCTTGAAGAAAACCTTTAGATACTTTGTCTGCCCAAAAACCTCTGGAAGATCGGACTCTTGTGCACCTACAGGTCATCTGCCTTTCCTACATGAGTGACTAAGTTCTGTTCTCAAATTCAGATGAAGATAGTGGCTATTGATTTGAATGATAGGAGGGCTCACCAGTCCTCCTCACAGCCTAGCTCCCCATCATGCTCCACACCTCATTCACTGTATCGGAAAAAAGTCATTGGTGTCACCAGGTACCAAATTCTTCAGTTAGGCGGAGAGCTCTTCCTTCTTCAAAGGAAAGTACAAGAATCAGCAAAGCCAAATCATACTACGTTTGCGTTTGCTGTAACTGCCAGAAAACCCTGTGAGGTTGTACTAAACTGAAGATACCTGCTTTAGAAACACAGTGGGAAGCACCAGAGCTGCCCCAGCTCCATTTCGCATTGCATGCGTGGGACATTGTAGATGTATAGAGGAATTATGCATATGCACAACTCTAACCCTGCATTCAGGTTAGGGCGTTTTGTGCATATTCCTAGAGGAGAACAACCCAGAAGTCTGCTTTAGGCAAAAATTCCCCCTTGGCCATCTTGGAAAGAGCAGCTTTAATTCCAAGCAGGTTACAAAGCCCCCAGCCTCGAACACCCAGCCCTGCAACCCAGCGGCATTGTTGCCGCAAGGTGGGCCGCCAGGAGGCCAGCCCCGCCAGCCATCTCTCTGAGGGCAGGGAGAGGAGCCTGGCAGGGTGTTCAGGCGTCTCATTTACTGAATGAACGCCATCCCTTTGAGGATGGCAGATCATCCGTGAAAGTGCAGTTTGAGCTCCCCAGGAGGGAAAGCTGGTGAAAGCTTTAGCACAAGGATACTTGCTGAGAAATGAGAACCTGTTCTCCTGTGGAGAACTGGCAGAGCCGCTCTATTTTACTGCCTACGTTACCCACTACCATATGTTTCTAAGAAAGTAATGTAAGAGTAAACTACGCTTTTAAAAACAAAAGAAAGATGGGCATGGTACACATCATTTTGTAAGGACACCGCACCCTGAACATGTTATTTCTCTGACATTTACAATGAGCACCAAGGGCTGAGCAGTAAGCTGATGCCAATGAATCTGCCATCACTTCTGTAGCAGCAGGATGAGATGGGAAGGTCTGAAAGCCTGCATACAAGCAGTGCTCACTGCAACCCAGCCTGCTGCTTTTCTCTGTGGAGAAGAGAGGGAACAGCTGCCCAGAGCAGCGAACTCTGCCCAGCCAGCCAAATCCTGCCACCGGCACAAGCGCCAGAGTGGCTCTCGGACCACAGGGGAGGAAGGGAGGGAGAGGAAGGGATGGAAGCTCACATCTTCCTGTACGTATGCGACCCACTGCCCCCACCACAGAAAAGCGTGGGTTTTTTCCAGTGAAAGTAAATTACCTGAGTCAGCTAAACTGCAAACCCTGCGACAGCCCTCGCCCGTGTTCAGTAACGCCTCCTTGGTGACTATTCCTGCTGAAATCAGTAGACCGGCCGGGGGCTTAGCAAATACACCCGCACACGGGACTGCAAGTTTCTCTTACATCTGGGCGTGGGCTGCCCGGACCCTAGGGAAGAGCCACTTCCCCCCTCACCCTACAACAACCAGCAACGTGCAGAACAGGGCAGGGGGAGCACACCATAACTTCTTACTTCCAGCACTATCTGTAAGACACTCCCTGTCCAGAAATAAAGGGCATGTGAGGAGTGACCTGTGCTTCCAGCGTCTCTCAGGCGACACTTCTCTTTCCTGCCACCTCCTAGGTCTAAGGGTACATCCTTGCCCAAGAGCCGTAACTGCTGCATTATACTGCTCATTATGGATATAAGCGGCTTGCTCTAGCTCCTGATAAACTGCAGTCACTCATGTCCTAAATAGCAGCAATTGCTAAGTACCATAGTTTTCAAAGGAGAAGAAAAGCTGAGCACTTCTTTCCTTTCCATTTTTGGAACTGTACTGTAATCTGTGCAGCTACAGAACTGCAGCTGACACCACAGCACCCTTTGCAATGACTGGAGTAAGCAGCAAAAAAATCCACTGAATTTTTGGAGTATCAGTCCCAACATTCCCTTCTCCCCTACGCCCACAGCATCTGTAATCTTGCTTCCAAATCCTAAAACACAATTAGAAACCTTCCCTGTCTTAAAATCTTCTTTACTTAAGCACCTAAACTTTTAATTGTGCTTTGCTGATACAGTTTAAAGGTATATGGAATTTCTGCCAGATGTCCATGGTTAGCAGATCTGCTGAAGAACAATTCAATCTCAGGCATGTGAGCCTGGCTAATTACCTTCCTCCCTTGTGCACATCTACTGATACAATTACATATTTAACTACACCAGACTAGACCTTATACACTGCCGAACAGAACAGCATGAAGCTCTGAAATAAGATTTCAACTTTCTCTTTTCCTTTGTGCAGCCTTACTTCAGTAGGAACGAGCTTGCAGATGAGCTGAAAAGTATTTCTTTTCTAAAGCACATGCCTTTTTTCTACTGTCCAGTGAGAAGGAAACGGAATAAATTACATATACATTAGAGCAAAACACATGAGGACTAGGTGGGATTTTTGTTGTTTCTTGCAGTTGTTATCCTGGGCACCTTTAGATGAATATGCAATCAGAATAGAAATCTTCACTAGAAGAACTAGAAAATTAGGATACATTGTGCTATAAGCAGAGCAGTCAAGTTTTAATGCATTTTCAATCCCGTTATTAACATCTGAATAAGTGCTTTCAGAAGCATTAAACAGAATGCTGCTTTCTTCGGCGTCACTTTTGGTTGGAAACACAATTTTTTTAAAGAAACTGCTGAATTCCCTATCCAGACCATTCTTTTTAAATCACACTGGAAAGCTCCAGCCAATACTTGCATCCAAATAGACCAGCCGCAAAGTAATTTTAAGACACTTTAAAGTAAGTATTTGAAGCACTCATATACCTTGTGTGTTATTTAAACACATGCTAAACACCAAATATTTCAGAATCACTAACAACAATTTGGTAGAAAGCATGCTGTTTCCTATGCATGTAAGATACTAATAACAGTAACTGACAGTTAATGACAACATAATAATTTAAGTGTGTTGACAATTATTGAACTGAACGCACTTCAGAGAAATGTAAATGCCAGAGGAGAGCAGCTACAGCTCCATGACTAATGTGTGCCCTGGATTCTGACCATCAGCTTTGCTATTTCAGTTTTGTGACCTAAATCTCCCTCCCCTATCAGAAACAAACAAAAAACCCAAACAAGAAGATTCTTACTTGTTCTGCTTTCTCCGATGGTTTTCTATCCGCCTGCAAAAACTGGCAGTTTTCTCTCGCCAGCTTCTGGACCAGCTCAATCTGTCCGATGTCATCTCTTCCCTGAAGCTTGCACAAAACCCCTGCCTTAAGGGTGGGAGAAAGAGCAAACAGATACTTAAATCCACAATCCCAGGACATGACACTGCCACAAAATTTCAACCTTAAAAGAAATGCATCTGTTTTCTCATATTTGCGGTACTTCAGTGCTGCTTGCTGAACACAAAACAAGTCGCTGCTTCCCGGGAAACAACTGGAGTGGAGCTGAGGCACATCTGAATCTCCAAATGTATCTACTTTGGAGGAACGAAGGCAGGGCTAACTAAATCAGCCGCTCCTCTGAGTGTGACTGTCAGATACGCTGTGTTTTGTTTGTTCCTGTCAGCCTGTTTCCTGTTACATAAGAGAACAAGAGCAAGAGGTTAAAAACTCATGGGAAAGTTAGCCAGGAACAGCCCTGGAAAAAGAATGAAGTGCAACACAAGGCAGTCCTAAAAATAACAGGCTACAACTCCCGCTGCCCCTGCTCCAACCATTTTTCACGTATGCAAGCCGCAAGAGTTAAAAGACACATTTATTTATTCTGTAAATAACAAATCAGTATCTCCTGATTTTGTTTAGGGAAGAAAATGAGATTCACTTTAAAAACTATGTTAGAGCTATTTTTTTGGCTAATATTTTGCCAGTTATTCAAGCTATGCCAATAGCATTTCATCAAAACATCCAGCACTGATTGTTTTACAAAAATGCCATATAGATATACATAAAGATGGATTCCTGCTTGCATGCAGGCATACCAGACCCATCATAAAGTCAGCTGATGAGGGCTAAATTGCTGCCTGCAAAGTCTGTGGCTAATACCATTGTTGATGATTTGGTCATGGATATAGCCTCTGCGCAACTGAGACCTGGCTCGATGATACCGCACAGCTTTTATGAGCCCAGATGTTTCCTGACGAGAACTGCATATGCCTTGCGAGGGCCAGGCGTGTGGCATGGCTATGGTATTGCTATGTGACTTGAAAGGCAATCTGCAAATAAACCTTTATCCCCATTTCCTTCACACTTTTCTTTCTACTATTCATCTTGAGCTTAACTGAATCGGTATCTACTCCAAAATTCACAAAACGTCTTGTGAATCAGGACCAAAAGCCAGGGATGCCCAGAGCGCTAGCCTGCGGTGCCGTGCAGGCTCCAGTTCTTTGGCCTTGTGAAACTCCTGCTCATGATAACTGAAGGTGTGAGAGTGTCCACCCAAACCATCCTACAGTCTGCTGGTTTCTCCCAGGAAGGTAGAAATGTGGGTTAAGGTTTCTTCAGCCGAGGAGGAAAACAGATACATTCTCTGAAGAAGTGCTTATGGAAAAAAATAAGTTTCATGATCAAGTCCACAGAGTCATCCCTGCAGAATTTATTTGAAAGAAATTTTTACATGCCTACATTCCTGCAGTCTGGATGAAGGCATCTCCTCACAAACCTGCATCAGGCACTAGTGTTCTGGAGAAGCAAAGAATTTCAGGTACAGCCTGTGCTCTGCGAGTCCCATGTGTAGTCCCCAGCCTCCTGAGGATCCCGGCTTTCCCAGGTAAGGAACCTATGCCCTGGTTTGAAGGTCAGAAATCCACAGAGAAAATGAGGAATTTCAGCGCCTAACATGAAGGTCCTCACATTTTCTATGAGATTAGCTTCTTATCTTCTAAATCGAGGACATGAGTTTCTAAACTAGTCCTGACACACCATTATCACCTGCAGATCATGAGTGAGATTTTATCAAATGTGGAAGAATATACTGAACTAGTTGTCCTGACTCATTTAATCAATAGAGGAAAAGAGATACTTTAGAAGAGAATTTTTTTTTACTCTACACTAGACATTTAAAAATGGTCAGATGAGTTGTTTCCTAAAATTCTCCTTTTTCTCCAGTAATTTACACAGGGAACCTAGGTAATCATCACAGACTTGGCTGAGGTCTGATGTCTGCACTTCACAACACTTTGATAGCTTGGGGACATCAGCTAGAGACAAACCTGCTTATTTCACGGCTTCAGGATGCTTCTAGCAGAGAGTATAACAACGGTGCGCTGTAATCCTCCCAGGCTTGTAGGCTAAGGACAACTCAAAGTGTTACGGTCTGTTTGGCTTTGAGACTATAAAGATTTACAGTCTCTCTGGATATGGGATCTTAGTACTGTGGAGGCACTTACCACACCTTCATGTTGCACCCAGACAAGTCAGGCCATGACCTGCGAGTGGCATAGATGGTTACGAGGCCCTGTACTTCAAACGTCAGATGGACATCAGCAGAAATGCAGTGTTCACTCTGCTGAACGAATGCTTATTGACCTTCAGCGTGTGAAGCAAACCCAATGGTTAAAACCACTTATGCTAAGACAAGGAAGGGGTACTTCAGTTTTGGGGTAACAATTGGCTTTAGTATGTTCAAGTGGAAGAAACATCCTGGAGAAAGGCAACTTTCTGAACACATGGGCCTCGCTCTCTTTCACCTATTGCCCTCTGCCTGTGTTCAGACAGAGCATATAATTGCTTTCTTCATGGGTGAGCACCCCAGGGAAGAAGTAACTCTAGATACAAACCTATTGGTCCTGTCACAAATATGGCCTGTGTTCAAATTGGCAATTTCATGAAAGAATCATATTGTCCTGTTTCAGATAACCAACAAGGTGAAATCTTACATTGTAACAAGTCCCCTCCTCCCCCAACTATTCTTTAATTTAAAAAATTTGCAGAGAAAATGAAAAATATATTTATTTTATTGGGTTTGCAGAGGACAAGAAGTCAACTAAAAAACTGAGAGGGCTAAGGTATAAGTTAATTGTACATACTTGGCTCTGGGAGTAACGAATGCGCTTGAAATACAGAAGGCTAAACATGCTTTTTCATAATTAAGAAGAAAAATATGAATCCCTCACTTTAATTCTGATTTCCTCAATTATGATGACCTTCTACTATAAATCTTTCTGCTAAATACCTATCAGAAAGCATCCAGGTCAATTAATTAATTAATTGATGACAGGTGTAAAAGCTGGTTGGGAAGACATTGATAGAATCTCCTAGTGTTGGTCATTTTCACCTGTCAATATAAATCTAATTTTCAAGCAATACTTTTGAAGCAGTTAGATGAAAGGGTAAAGTCAAGTTACCCTACTTGCAAAGTGCAATTTCCATTTGTATTTTGTGCGGGCACCCACCCTCCAGAATCCCGCATGCCCAGATGTTTGTTCTTAGTCCTCTATTTCTTGTACATCAACAGATACACAAGTACTAACTTAGGTGAAGGTGAAAATCAAACTTGTATGTTTTAACTGGCTGTAATTTAGTGAAAGGTAAAAGAATGTAGGAGCTCTATAGTAAGGCTTTACTACAATTCATGGCCCAAAATTACTATAATTAAAGGTGTTTATGCAATATTTGAAAAGGAATAAAAAAGTTTAATGGGAAGGAAAGTAAATTAGTCATTACTGAGGTTGGAAATGCAAAGATGCTGACAACACATTTTCTGTTTCAGCACATCCATTGGAAAATACTCCCTCTGCAAAGGCCATAAATGAATATGCTAGCAGTGACATAGAGGTGAATTAAGACAGCCCTAAGGCAGACAGGATGGGATTTTTATTTACATTATTTACATTGTTTTCAGCACGCTCACTTTTAAAAATCCCTGTACCGAATCTTTTCCACACTTCGACCAGTTTTGTCAACTAACTCCAATGTAAGTCAAGCCTCCATCCCGCAGAGGGGTGTTTAGAGCAGGCACCACACCCTTCAAAGTCTGCTAACGGAAGAGGTTTGTGGTGGTTTGTTTTTTTCCTACTGCACCTCTCTCTCCTTCTGCATCTGGTGAAAACAACGTAATTATTACAGGCTTCACTTCTGGTCCACCTGAAAACTTAAAACCGTATGCCACTGTCTCGAAAGCTCATTTGCTTTGCTCCAGTCACACGCACAGTCTCACTAAAGTGAAAAAAAATCATTCATACCCTTAAACCAAACTGTATTTGGTGTTTGCAGGATGTCGTTTTTATGGCACTACAAATTGGAGCAACTGCTGCTTTGATAACGCTCCCGCTCGCCTCCCAGTTGGGCACTTGAACACTTTTGTTAGGTGCTCACTTAGTAGTTGTTTGATTTTAAATGTGTTTCAAATTCTTTCAAATTTTAGAAGCTCGTTTACAGCCAAATAAAAGCTCATCAACTCAATATCCCAATAATAATTTCTTATGGGTTTTTATAATATGCCCACGTAATCTTATTAGCTGGCTACTTAGGAGCTTTGAGCACACATGTTGTAGACTTTCTTTTTACACCTCTGACCTAAACGTGAACAAATATTTTCAAAAAATAATAATAACTACAGCAATGAAGTAGAACTGCGTATATATGAAACCCAAATAAGAAAACAGAAAGCCAGATTTCTTTGAGTGGTGAGGTCAGTATTTCCCCCTTGGCCTTTTTGATAGCTCCATAATGCACACCTGAGCTCTAGAAGACTGATCCTCAACCCCACACTGATATGAATTAGGAATCAAAGTCAGGTAAGAAAATTTTCACACACTGGGCCTCCTATTACACTTTTTTTTAAAAAAACATGGATTTGAAACCATGTGCAATTAAGAGAAGAGCAGGCCATTTCCAAGCATCTTGCCTAAGCATGACTCTGAAGAGTATGCTAGAAAAGCCCAGACATGCACTGATGCACTAGGCATATCCTCGTGGTCCCCAGCTCTCCTGCCCGCGCTCTCCAGGTGTCTGCCACGGCCCAGGTCTGCTACCCGAGCTGCCTACAACCCTTCCCAGGCTCACTGTGCTCAAGACAGCCCCCATCTTTAGAGAGATGTAGGTGCTGCTAGCTTGGCTACATGGCTTGTACGCCTTCCGCTAGGCTTGCTCACAGACACCAGTGCAAATCCTGTAATTTCTCGCACACAGCTTTTTAGCAGGCAAGGTGTTAGGAGATAAATCAGAGACAGGCACTGCAAGTTACATATGCAGGAAGGAGAATAGGTGGCAACTGGTGGGGAACATAAGATTTGCAAGAGGAACAGAAGAAAAAAAAAAAAACAGTCAAGACTAGGAGAAATCAATTTTAAATTAAAAGCAATAATCAGGGCCAATATGATGAGCAATATAGTTGCACTTGCAGTTTGAATGCATGAACCGAATGATTGAATGAACTGGAGATTAATCAAAAATGATTCACAGAACTAAAAAGGGTAAGCAATTCCACAATGATATACTCTAAAAAGCAGTTAAGTTTCTTCTGAGCAATATCTAGAAGTATGCTTTGGTTGTTAATGAAGGCAGTTAAGGAAGGAAAGAAAAAGGTTGTTGCTTACACTCGAGTAACTAATAAGTATCCTCATTTCATTGCATATCTACTTACAGTGATTAAAATTCAATCAAAATGTCACATGCCCTTGCCTCCTAAAACACATCTCATTTTATTTTCACATCTGGTATATGCTATGTGTATTAGCTAAGAAGAGCAGAGAGATAGTTGAAGAATGCTGTCCAATTGCAACATCATGGAACTCATTCCCAGAGTAATCATCAATCTTATTCTAAATAGTCACATAAGACAAGATCTAGCAGACTTTCTCCTTGCTACAGGCTCCCTGCACAGAACATCGAGGTAAATCCATTTCTCAGAGCTATTGAAAGCAGATCCTTCAACCTGTAGATCTGAAAATGTTCCCAAGGCACCATTAATCTTACACATTTACCTGAGCATCAGAGGTATCCTTGAGCTCTTCTAGTCCTCTTATTTCTTGACTGCTGTTTTCTTCATTTTGATGAATTGCTAAAATAAGAAAGAGGGAATGTATTTGAAGCAGGCAGGTTTAAATCACAAGAAGCAGCAAAACAGTATGGCCCAGTTTAGATCAAATTAGATGACCATTCAAAAAAACTCATTCCAAGTTCAGCTTTCTAGTTAACTCCTCGAGTGGTTTTGGACAAATCCTAAATAAGCTATACCTTATTTTTCCCAAGCAGTACTAAATAGTTATATTCCTGCTGCTGTTAGTCCTGATAAAATGGTGACATTTAAGGAAACTCCACTTTTCCATACATTATAACAAGACCTGGTGACTCATAAAGAATAAAAAACCATACCTCCCTTTACTTTCATTATATTGCAGCAGGTCAATTCAGACTAAACAAAATAAGCAGATTTATCCCTCATCTCAAGACTTGGAAAATTCCTTGTAAGCAAACTGATGTCAGTCTTAACAAACACCACGACTATCCATAAAAGTCATCTCCAGAAATAAACGGTAGCAGAAGATGTTCTACTGAAGGTTATTTGCTACCGGCACAATAAGAGAAACCAGTAACTTACATCAATTAACATTGCTTAACACCAGAAACTTTTGCCAGACTTTAAAGAAAAAAGTTTTGGATCAAACTTGCAATCTCCAGAAGGGTCAAAACCATAGTTATCAGTTTACCTAGCTAAAGAAACAAGGACTACTTTTGCAGGGACACATCAGACTTCTCTATTGCAAACAGCTATATCTACAAGTAGATTTACTATCGATAGCCCAACACACCCTTCCAGCCAACACACCCACCTGCTGTACTTCGGTGGGGCATTAAGCCCTCAGACGTTCTGAAATGTGACACGTGGCAAGTTAGGAGGGTCAGATCCGATGAAACGCATGTGAAGTGACTTGACCTTACACCATACTCATTTACTCACAAGGACCACACTCAAACATCATTGATCTTGTGTACACATCAAAGGATTTGCAAGTGTAGCCATAGCAGTTGTGACAGCAAAAGCGTCCTTGAGGCAGTAGAGCTGGTAAATCCATTTCCTGAACAACGCCAGGCTCATGGCTTTGATGGACGGGCAAGAGGGTTCAGCTTGCATGCTTCCTCCTGTCCACCCCCTCTCTCCTACACCCTGCCTGGGTACCTGAGCTGGTCGTCAGGCTGCGTCTGAACAGTCACAGCACAGTGTTTTCAGACAAGGACCACCAGCCTTGTTTTGCCTTAAAACCACATCTGTGAGCTGAGGCAGCCCAGGATTTGACTGCTGAGCAAATTGGCTGTTGAGGGAGCCAGAGAAGGGCTGGCAGGCAGCAGTACCACCTTCACCAGCCACCCTCACCTAAGCTCTCCTCAACCCTCAGCCTGAATCTTTAGGCACACCATCAGGTTGCCACAGCTGAGCTAATACACGTAACGTGAGCCATGAGGTCTAGCTTGGTGTGTCTGCATTCATGCTCAGGGCCTGCCGCAGACAAAAAAGCAGCCTAACCCTTAGGCAGCGTCCAGTAGCTTAAAAGAAAAGTAACTCTAGACTGTTCTTGACCTCTAAAATAAAGCACGTACATTTATTTCATTTATTTTCTTTTTACTGCAGGATTTCTGCTGATATTGCTATGCCATGTAGGGTGTAATTATTCTTTCTTCTCCTACAGTTATGCTATCAAAAAAAAAAAAGTAATAAAAATGTAACTATAAAAGGGGAAAAAAAGTCATTTTGTTAATACAGTTTATTTTGTTCAGGGATCGTTTTTAATCCATTATCAAAGGAAAACAGGGGTCTGGTATAAATCTTCACCAGTGTGTTTGCTGGCATCACTTTAAGAGCCAACATCTGAAATTCAAGGTGAATGCTGAAAACACAGGGTCAATCTATAGCTGTAACAGAAGGCACGTATAATAGGGGTTATATCCCAGCAGCGTTTAGAGCTAGGCAAAATAAAAACGTGCTTGGGAGATTGCGGCACACCTCTGCCCCAGGCTGGCAAAGTAACGACCCAATGAAGCAGTAACCAGAGTGATGGCCTCAACAGCCCCACGGGGCCCCTGCCTTCCTAGTGCGGGTCAGGGCTTCCCAAGGCAACCCACTCCACCCAGCTGGGCTCGGGGCTCTGTGCAGGCCCTTCCCTCGTAACCCGCCTCCCGGCCTTCCTCCCCGAGAGCTGCCTCATCCTCCTGCACACTCCCACACATGTGTGACCCCGTTCTACCCACTGTGGCTGCAGGGGACACACAGCATTCAGGGCACCCGTTCGCCAAAAGCTAGTCAGAACAACCGGCGTGAGACGGGAACGTTGCAACGCCAGAAGGCATTAACGAACATTAAAAAAATCGTTGTTTGAGCAATTGCAAATGGCTTAAGTCTGCGGCTGCATTAGCAGAAACATAACTTTTCCCCAACTCTCCTTTCAATTTTCTCATTTCTCCTAAAATCAATTTGATGTAGCCATTGGTGAGCAAAATATCCCCACAGATGCTGGCTATTAGTCACAGCATTTAAAGGAGTGGCACCTTGCTAGTAACAAGACCACGGGTCCAGGTTTAAGTGATTTGCATTGATCCAGCCAGCTTTTCCAACCAGCCTGAGCAGATGGGCGCTCCACAAACAGCTGTGCTGGGGAAAAGGTTAGTGGCTGCTAACCGGCTTCTTGTCACCGGGCTCTGTTACAAGCACCCCCTTCCCTGCCCGGTGCCAGGGCGAGCACCCCAGAGCATCTTCAATCAAATCAAACAAGCGGACCTTTGAGTAACAGCAAGCGGCTGATAACCTGGCTGGGCTGACAGATTAGCGAGGGGATGGCATCTGGCCAGGGATCTAGTGACAAGCAGCAAACACCCAGGGCTGAGGGCAGTAATATCTTTTACCTGGCGCAAAAAGTAAGAGGGTACGTGTCCACAACCCCAATGGATACAGGTTAGCATTGGGCGTTGAACAATTTTGGGATGAGCGACTATAAGAAAACGACCTTGGTTTAGATGTACCATAAGCGAATAGCTTAAAAAAGAAAAAGAAAAAAGCTGGTTTTATCAGCAATTTCACAGTCTAAAAAAGCTGAAAAAGTTCATAATCCAAATCTAGCTCTCCTTGGCTTCAATGTTGTTGGGACTGTGTAAGGAATGTAGAACAGAAGCAGTAAATATTTTCTTAAAGGAACAAAAAAAAAATATCCCAGGCCTCACACTGACGTTCTTGCAGCCCTCTTGGGAGAGAGGGAGCAGTCGACCTCTGTTTCATGAAATTTCCATCGCGAGCTTGAGTTTTGTGTCCTCTCTGCCTCCTACCCAAACCCCTAAGAACCAGCCACAACTGAACCATTCAACTACACCCAGGGAGCAATACTCAGGGAATCACACCATCCCATACGTCTTTTTCCATCACAAGAATGTAGCGCATGGAAGCCTGAAGTGGCCACACAGACAGATAACAACGCTTGATTATGTTTTCCTGCTTCTGGATGAAAAGGTTACTACATGTTTTGCCTATAAAATACAGAAAAAACCACATATTTCTTAAAATATTCCAGGGTATTCAGAAATTTACGTTACTGGGGACCATCACACACACGTAAAAACCAACTGCTGTATTTCTGTACACAGCGTACCTCCTAACCCTGTTAACAACTCACAGACACCCCTCGAATTGGCCCAGGCGCTGCCCTCGTGAGCTCTTGTGCACACAATGCAAGTTCTGTCATAAAATAAAAGAATTCAAGGATAATTCCTGACACTTACTGACAGTTAGCACATAGTATGAACTGGTATTATCTGAACTGTCAGGGTGGTTTCATACTGTACAGGATTGTGTTATAGATATGAATAGAAACATTATGGCCTTAATTTGACAAAAGACTTAAGTCTATTTCTTGTGTCAAACTGTGCGAGGCTCTCCAAACTGTGATGTTTGGCCCAGGCGTTGCCCTCGTGAGCTCTCATGCACACAATACAAGTTCTGTCATAAAATAAAAGAATTCAAGGATAATTTCTGACACTTACTGACAGTTAGCCATTTATTTTTTAATCAAAAGGCTTAAGGTTGGAAATTCAACTGTAGGAAATGTGAGCAGAAGGTTAGGGTGGGATGGGAAAGTATTTCCCAGGCAAGTGTTGATTCTGGGACGGTTCCCTAAAATTGCAACATGTACTTAGAAAAAAGTTGTGAACTTTGGAGCTCGGCCAAACTCTTCCTCCTCCGCCAGCATAAACCAGCGGGCTTTGCTCCTTGATGTGATTACCCCAGCACGTCTGACAAAGCGGCAACACCAGGGAAAGGCAAAGGTGGTTTACCCTGATCTATATGTATCTATTTAATGTTCTGTTTGGGTTCAGGCTTGAGACCAGAGACAGGAAAAAAAATGCAGAGTGACCAATTCCCTTTTCTACCTGCAGCGTTTCTCCTCCTTTGGCGCAGGTCACCATGAATGAAAGAAAAAGATTTTAAATGAGCATTAGGTTGCTAATATGGGGTTCAAATGTGTCCATTTGCAAATCAGTCGAGGGAATCCAGGATGTTGGTTTTTTTACGGTCACTTAAGGATCGCAAGGGCCGTCATCCGATCTGAGTTCATTGTGCCCCCATGGACCAGAGTTGAGAAAATAAAGGAATGTTGGAACAGAGAATTCTTGTGGGGGAGACCCTTGTCCTTTAGTAATCCCATTTCAGCTTGTTAAATCAGCAGAAAAAATAACAAATAAATAAGAAACAAAAGTAAATCATTTTGTACTAGCTACCTCAGCAGAACCAGCCATCACACGGGGGCGTGAAGGGAAAGGGAACGTAACCATTGCTCACGCTGGAACCGAGCTCTTCCTCTGTGTCACCATTACCGACCGACAGTGCTACCCCGCTTTTACTGCCACGCTACGAAGTTTAATGTAGATTTAAGATATTGGAAGGGGTTTGTCTTCCTCAGCAGCATGCAGCATTACAGGCATGCTAAAGGGCTGACCTTAGCTGAAGAGACTGGCATGCAGTGAGGGTCACAACAGCCACCTGCAGCACTATGGAGCTGCTCCTCGCCTATGGCAGAATCCTGCCAAGGGTGCCGGGGTTACCCACAGAGGACTGCCTCCACAATACGCTGTTCTGTTTGCCCCCAAACTTGAAGGTAAATTAATTACGTTTGATAAGCAAGATTTTAAAAAGTCATAAAGTACAATGCACATTATTTGATTTTAATACTTTGTCTGATTCATCATAGTGGAATCTTTTACCCAACTGAAAGTGGAAAGGACAGTTAAAAAAAAACCCCACACATAAGTCAACTCCTGGAACCCACAGCATTACAGTCTTCCCAGAGGCTTTGCTGTATTGTGCTTTCTTCCTTTTCTATAAATGAAGTTTCTTCTTTCTACTCCTTCTGGCTGCAAAGATAACCTTCACAACACAAACCAAGGCACTAGCGTCATTCTGCTGCTGCAGCCAGCCAGACTGGAACAATAACACCAGGAGAGGTGTGAACTTCCTCCCTTTGGCTTAATAGGGTGTTAACTTTGAAAGCTAATTATTTAAATGCTTAAGAGAGGACTGCCATCACAGTTAACCATTTTGCTGCCGAACAGCAGGCAGGGACATCTGTCCATCCGTAAGGACCTCACTCTGGGTGGCACCCACATGGCCTTTACAGGTCAGAAAGCCAGCTTAGCTCCCACCACGCTGGCTGTCCCACACCACCTGTACTTACTATTCCCTCTCTGTACTACTGTAAAGCATCTGGGGTTTGTGGATTAGCAAAGGATTACTGGCTCGGTTTGATGACCTGGTTGAGAATGGAGCCCCCAGGCTGCAGGCAGGGCAGGGGGCAGGGCACCCTGCAAGCCGGCATTGCTGCTAGACTCCTCCTGCCACACAGCTCCAGCTTCAGTCCTTGAGCTTGTCGCCAAGTCCAGCTGTGGGACCAGGACTGCCTGCCTTTTGGGGTGGGGAGCCCATAAACGTTGCCCGTGGCGGACATGCAGTTCACATCTGCATTGCCCTAGGCTGCTCCCAAGGGTGAGCTCGCCTGGGGTGTCACAAACGCTCGGGCTCAGTCCAGGGGAGCAGCTGAGTATGCGGGATCCCAGCTGCACGTGTTGTCCCAAAAGTGGGTTCGTTTACCCGGTGTGTGATACCTGGGCACGGGCTGGGCTGGGCAAGGAGCTCCCTGTCCCCGCAGCTGCTCCAGAGGCAGCTCTGCTCGCTGTAGGAAGATCCGTCACCCCTTAGGCTACGACCCTCAGTGATGCTCCTTCAAATGAGGATGTTCATTTATTATTTAGTGTTGTTCTTTAACCTGCTAACATCCTAGAACATCAAACCACTCTGCCCTTTGTAAGATTTCAATCCCTTCACAGTACTGTGTGATCAAAATTTACACATGCATTTCTTTTTTACTAGCTAGTAAGCAAAAGACACCTATGTGCCCTCTACAGATAGGAGGCACACACCACCTTAGAAGTGGTAAAAAGCCTACTTCTAACTAGAAGAACTTTCTTTATTTGACAAGCCAACAGATTTTCACGGTCTCATCCCTGCTGGATAGTTATATCCTGGCTTTCTGTCCCTGTCAAACCATCACTGTTGAAAAGACCTCCGGAATCTGCAAGAACATTCCCCAGGGGAAGGCTCCAGTGCTCAGAGAACCAGCAGCCTGCACCAGCTGATTTATCGTCAGCTGCTGGGAAGCTCACAACTTCTAGCATTCTTCTATCTGAAATTTTTTGGGAGGCATGTTTCTTTTTTGTTTTGTTGTTTGGGGTTTTTTTTTTCCAAAGGAAGTTGCTAGCATGAAGCTTTTCAGAAACAGACAGCAAAACAGCATTTTTTTAAAATCACATCATTCTAAGCTAATTTCATAATTTTTGAAAACTTTATTGGTATTTTGAACAATGGAGCTTGTGGTATCCCTTGTTATTCTCTGTGGAGGGTATACAGCAAGCTCTAGAGAGGCTGGTTACTATGGCAGCTCTGAGCTGTTTGACAGTGTTATAATGTTTGCTGATGCTTATTAATTTATCAGAGTGGAAAAAAAAATGAATAGCTCGTACTGATACCACTGGGGAAACTAAAAGCTAGATCTTCTAGCTTACGTAAGGCACTAGTGCTGAGCAGTGGGAAGGAAGACGAGCAGCAAGTAAACGCTTTACAAACCTCAGATTTGGGGATCATTTTAAGCCAGACCAGGTCCTTGTGCGTACTTCTGTATTTTCCAAGTCCTATTTGCAAATTAAAGGGGGAAAACCAACAACCACTGAATACCTCTGTTGTCTCCAAAAGCTACATGTAAGAGACAGCAATAATCCCAGGAATAAACTCCTCCAAACTGAGAACTGATTCCTTATTTACCATGAAAGAGTACTCTTTTCCCAGAAATTACTGAAAAGAGAAAGCTTTTTAAACTTATCCTGAACATGTTTCCTTTTATTAGCAATATAAAAATTGCCTTTCAGCTTTCTCATTCCTTCCCACTATTTCTGCATATATATATGCAAATTATTGTACAGATTTCCCTTCACTGAGTACACTACATATCTCTGAAACAGTTGGCAGGCCCCTGGGGGGGTGTTGCCCAGACAGCTGTGCAATCAGCTGAGTAAATCAGCTAATTAAAGAAACAAAGAAAATGCAAAAATTATTAAAGGCAGACTCCCGCTTACAGCATTGTTCAGCACTTCTCTATCTAAAAAAGCACAGCAAACATGGGATGGAATGAAGGTGCTTGTAAATTTGGAAATGAACTATTACACAAGTTTTTTCTCATTTTCTCTCAAATGCTAATCTGGGATTCATGATATTTATGCTTTGTAGTTTAAATCAATTTAATACAAATTATTCCAGCATTTTATTTTGCTTTAAAATGACAAAAGCATGAAATGTAATGTTGGTTTCATAACTGATTTCTGTATGTAAGAAATGGTCATTAACTTCTGCTTGACCTTAGGTGTAGAACCAATATTGAATTTGCACAGAGGGTGCTCATTATGCTAGTCTAGTTTCCACGCAGAAAAATAAGTTCCCAAGGGTCCTAGGGCTACAAGCCATTTCTCAGATTTCAGATAGGAAACAGGACTCCCGAAAATGATGCAAAAACGTTTCCTCTCATTGCAGAGTTTATCAAAAGGAACAGATAACAGCAAGGGTAGGAATCTGCAATCCAAACAGAGCAAAGCCAGAGTGGTAAGAAAGGAGGCTGACAGATGTAGATTTGGTCTTGCTGATCCACACACCATTAAGGCGCCGTTCCTTTCCACTGCATCTGAATGACCACAGGAAGGACAAACGTCAGTTTAAACGAGACTCAGGCCCGCGTACATTATATGGCCATTGTAAATTAAAAAATGAGCGGACCAGGTAAAGCCACTGATATTTCCCAACTCTGTCAGACTGCAGCCAGAAGCCTTTGCTGCTATTCTTTTCACATTATTGTACAACTGGTTTTGTTAGGAAATTCTGTTTATTTTATTTATCAGAACTGAAGCCTTTCATCTGGGCTTGAAGGCCCATATTTCATCCAAGGTGGTGGTGCATGAGAAAATCATAATTTGTAAAACACCTCTGGCTAAACAAGGAAGGCATTTTATAATAGATAATCAACTACTGTTGATTCATGTGGCCAGGGTAGGTTTGGTTTTCAATGCCTGGTACTTTGTGATACATACAAAGGAAAAGCTACATTTTACACCCACTTTGTGAACAAACAGACTCATATTTTATCACGGAGAGAAAAAGTGGAAAATGAGTTGCAAATTCTGTAGGATTACCACAGGAACAGACAGAAGCAATGTTCTTTGTAGCAATAGCAGCTCAAGAATGGCTGAATGCAGAAAGCCTTAACTTTCACCCAGTGCATTTAGACATTCATTCCCACATGCATGATACTTAAAATTTAAAAAAATCAAGTGGCAGGGAAGTATCTATAGCAGCGTTGCCTGAAATGAGATGTTGGAAGGGTGGAAAAGAGCCCGTTACATGATCAGCAGGCACAGGGAGAATGGTTGCTGAGAACTGATCAAACAAGGAGGTACGGGCAGTCGTTGAGCAGGCTGGTGCAAGGCGAAACACCAGTCTCTTTCACGGAAACATCCTCCAGGCATGGCCAGGAAAGGAGCAGGAAACAAAGAGGACTCTGAATAAATAAATTCTGTGAACTCTCTGTAAATGCCTCTCCCAAAGCACTGGAAACAAAACAGTCACCTGGGAATTGTTTTTTTGTACAATTGCTGTCTTTCCGACCTTACCGTGCAATCCTTTTTTGCCTATGTGCAAAACATCTGTCACCTACACAGCTCTTCTGCATTGCTCATTTCTTCTATGAGAGTGCCTTACAGATCACACAGAAAGAACTATGAACGAAGTTCTGCAACAACTGCAAAAAACAGACCATAAGCTGCCAAAATCCCTTGTAGCACAATTCCCACCAGAAAGATCTTTGGAGCTCTTTTCCTCCTTTTTCCAAGGCCCAGAGTCCATACTGCTTTACGTCAGCTGTTAAATACACAAAGGCTGGGGAACAGAACTCTGTAGTCCATTCACTGATGTTGTCCAGGGCACTTCCCACCCCCAGCATTGCCCAGGGAGGGCACAAAGCGGGCGGTCACCGATGCAGCCATGGCACAGCGGAGCTGTGTGTGTCGCACATCACGTTCCTGACCAGCCAACACAATGAGCACCACTGCCCAGGGCTAGAAGGGGTCTGCTCCTATCCTTCTGAAGCACTGCTGGTTTCTTGGTATGCCTGATCTCAGGAGTAATGGAAGAATCCCACAGGATGCAACGAGACATTGGTCCCTAGGGGTGGGCATTCCCTTCAATAAGGCATAAAATGTTTAAAAAGGATCACTTAAAGAAGCCAGCATGATTATCTCCCTTACTTCAAGGTATGAAACCCTTAAAGGACAATATAACTTTTAAAATATTCCTAGCTATGTTTTCAGGTGCAACTTTTATTTTGAACCACATTTCAATGGGCAGAGGAAAAGTAAAGTTACCAAGACCTACCAGAAGCATGACAAACCTGTACCTTTACTTTGAGCGGCCATTTCTCCAGGACGAATATTATTAGTAACACTTGCAGAAGAACTCTTATTCCACACATTTTGCGAAGTTCGCCCCTTGCTTTAAAGAAGTGGCTGCTTGGAGGAACTGAAAGTTGTAATGAGATAAGGTCTTATTTATGTAAGTAAATAAACCCACTGAAGAGAGACATAAGGGGACACAGAAAAGCAGTAGGATCCTACTGATATCAACCTTTTTCCACCCTTCAAGATTTCTCAGTTTCTCCACAAGGGAAAATGCACACCTCTCTGGCACATGACTGCCACTTTATTCTGTAAACAGGAGCAAGTTTTTTCATTCCTTTTTATGACCTTTTTCAGTGGCATAAAATAAGTGACCATAAACTGTGTACATTTCACACCAGAGATATTGTGTATCTGCTTGTTTACAAAACCTGTAAGTTCAAAGGCTACTTAATATGTTTGAGATTTAGACATAATACTGAACTACTCCATTCTTGAATGACCTTTGGTCATATACTCGTAACCTCATTTTTCAAGTATGTGTACAAATCAAATTCAGATTCATAATGATTTCCATTGTCTATATAAAAACTCTGCTCTACAAGTAAATAAAACTAATGACATAACATAGGACATTCATACAGCACCAAATGACAAAGTTTTTGCTAAATATTGTGGAATAAAGTTACCAAGGAGTCTCAAAAGGATCTGTGCTACTTGGGTAAAAGGGCTAAGCGGTAAAGATGCAGTTTCCTGACTTAACTAAGCTGATAAAATATTTTAATGCTGCCAAAAGGGTCTTACAGGGCTCTTCCCCACATCCTTCCACCTCCTCACCCCGATAAGAAGTGACCACTCTCACTTTGTGCCAACTCTAACACATGCTGCTGCAATCCTGCATGCTGCTCTGGCTGCCCCGTCTGAAAAATAATATCATAGATGTAGCAAAGATGACCAGATTTAACCGAATAGATTTGGTACGAGGAATGACTAGTGATTTAGCCTGGAAATGAGACAACTCGCAGGGGTATGACAGAGGTGCACAAAATCCTGAATAGTATGATGATGAACTGGGAATGGATTATTCACTGCTTTCCATCACCAAATAGCTGTATGACAACAGAGTCAGGGTCATGGGGAAAGTGTTCAAAACAAACAAGAAAAAATATGCTTTCACATACCATACACATGAATTGTGGGACTTGCTGCCACAAGATAGGACAAAGGTTAAGAGTATAAGAAGGCTCAAAAAGCTATTTGATAAATTGATGGAGAAAAGGTCCACCAAGGGCTGCCTAACACAACAGTTTGGGTACAGCAAAATCCCTCTAGCACAGACTGGTAGATGCTGAGTACGCACACATCAGAAGAAGGGCTGTTTGTACTTGCTCGGTTTCTCTGCTCTAAGCATCCCCTACTCATCACTCACAGTACGATCGGAGCTGGATGGACTTTTAACCTGACCCAGCCTGGCTGTTCTCATGTTTTTAACCAGGCTGACATTGCCTGGAGTGTGTTCGAGTCGAGTCACGCAATCGCTCTGACAGCAGTGCTGTAGCGGTGGCGCAGCAGCTGGGAAACAGAATAGCTGTTCACAGCTTGCTTTTCATTCATGTCGGCAAAGCTCAAGCCCCAGTGACTGCTTCATATTGAATCGTCTGCCCTAAAATAAAAAAAACTAAGCAAATCACATAGGCAGTTTAGTCCTGACAGAACCAATACAAAAGAAAAGAGGAAGGATGGATGTGCATACATACATGTCAGGATAGGGTGAAGGTGATCCAGAAAATGTCAAATACAAAGCTAATAAGTTCCAAAAGTCATATTATTATAAATAAAAAGTAAATGACTGATTTTTTTAAAAAAATCAATATAGCTTGTCAATTTAAGAATGATGTGACTAAAAAACATCTAACTAGACTGTGGAAACCTGAATATCAATCCTAAGAGGGAGCAAAACCACACACAAGTGCTAGGGCTTTTGTGGCTACCCTGCCCTTCACAGTGGACGGGAGAAGCACCCACAGCCCTGTGGCTGCTCCCGCAGCACCTGGGGAGAAGCTGCAGTCACCCCCTTCCTACCTCATCGATACTCTGTCAGCTGTTATCTTAATTAGCCCCTGTATTCGGAAACACGAGGACCAGAGCCATGCTCTTACTGATGGCCCTTTGCACGCATAAAGTCATAGAAATTCCTTTAGATATAACGTTAAAGGAATTTGCTGGGTGATGCCATGGGGTGCAGCTAGGTCCGTGCACAGAAATGCAAGGCGTCTTGTTTGTGGATGGGATGAACACCAGTTCAGAGCATCTACCTGACAGATTTTCATCAGCTCAGATCTATCTGTGTAGGTATGCCACCGGCTAAAGCCTCCAGCCTGAGGCTATTTACTGCTTTTTATCCTTGTTTTAGCTACCATCTCTAACACATAAGAAACATGTCATGAGCCATGACAAGCAATTGAGACAAATGCCAACCCTTGTAAGCCATCAGACGAGAGGCTGCATTTCTGTCATGTTTCAGCACATTTGCAGAAGCCATCAGAAGCCAGCAAAGTATAAATAAACACAATTCTAATGCCAAGTGCCTACAATTAAAAAAAAAAGTTCTCTTCTGCTCCAGTTACTTGCTTCCCCAAGACCTTTTACCAAATCAAGGAAGACAGCATTTAATCTTATTTATTTCTAAGATTAAGTAAGAAAAATATTAATGCATTTTTATAGGCCACAAAGAAGTGCACAAGCTCATTTCCCCCTCTTAGGTCACTTTTATCATGAGAGCTTTATTCTAACGAATATTCTAATGAAATATAAATGTGCTTTCTAGTCAACAGTGTTACTGAGGTCCATCAAAGCTTCAGGATTATAGACATTAATTTTACCCTTTTTTTAGTTTTGTTTGCAGAGAAGCTAAAAATGCTGAGCTCCCTCTACCCAAGGGCTCTCAAGCATCTCTCTATCAGCTTATGCCTTGCTATTGGAGTGGTATACTTGCAGTATACATCTGAGATACGAAAATGGAGCTTTTTTCTACAGCGCAGAGGTTTTTTGTTTTTCAGGTTCTGCATTATTCCTTCAGCCATCTGTCAGTTTTATGTGTTTCTCCTATTCTTCCACCCCACAATAAAAACATAAGAACGCCTCTTGGGGGAAGGCATTCTGTCCCACACCCTACTGACTTTTTATTTTCTGGTAGCCAACATTCTCCATCAAGTCAGATCCTGTACTAGCAAGAATTTGATACTCTGCCCTACCCCACAGCAGGCTTAGGTCTCTACCTTGGCTTTCAAAGCATTCTGTCAGTAGATACAGCATCTGAATCTCTCAAACAGCCATTCTGGCCCAAGAACTGAAATAGCTGTAATTACTACTTCTCATATGCGCATACTAGGTAAAAAACACAAGCTTCATTTAAACAAAAATGAACTGTTTCACCCGACTAACCAAAGGCAATGTTTCCCCCGCTCCAACCATAGCAAACCTTCCTAGCTGAACCCTCTTCACCTCTTGCAGAGGGAGCTGTGGTGTTTGTGTGCTTGTATAGCACTTTCCATGCACTGTAACCCAGTGACTACTACCATAGTCCTAGACAAGTAATATGAAAGCTTTAATCAGCTAGTTTTTCTAGTACAATTAAATCACCATGAAGTGCCTCTCTAAGGGCAGAGGTATATCCAGAAATTAAAGTAATTTGGGAATAAATTACACAGCCCATGTATTAAGCAAAAATACTCTTTTTTTGCTCTTTCTGGTAGTGCTAACCAGCTATCTAGAGCAAATATTCTGAAACACTAATTTAAAAACCACCAACCCACCACAAACAGTACGGGAACTTCTGCACAACAGCTTTAGTTTTTGGACTGCCTACCTCTAGGAAAGCTTTGTGATTAATGAACCGATTGCCCACTGCAGGTAGGTTCCAGCGAGCAGGCGAGGACCGAGCCCAGCGCCTGCGCTCCCCACTCATGAATTTCAGGGTGGATGAGCCAGGTGCCCACGCTGTTCACACCAGCCTGGAAGCCACCCAGGGCAGCTGGCCCAATAGCCATGTTCCACGCTTTTCAAGCCAAAATAAACTCTTTGTCTGCTCTTTGTTGGTTTATTTGCTGGAATTACATGGAGTCTTGGAGAGGGTTGGAAGAACAATATCTTCGAAAGATACAGTGGCTCCAGAAGTACACTCTCTGAAATATGTTTCACTTCACCAGGCACAGCATATCATAGCTTGATTGCTAACAGTAACTGCTACGCTGTGAATTTAACCATCAGCAATAAAAAAGTATAATCAACCACCCTAATTTACTCTGCTCCTACTGTAGTAAAGGCATTAACTTAAATTAGACCTTACAGTTATGCCTGATCATGCAGCCATTTTTTACAGTCATCAAGATGAGGCATAAAGAAATGCAAATTTCAACAACAAGCACACACTAGTTAAACTGACTAAAGAGGTATCTTTTTTCCAGATCTAAACTGATACTTTAAGTGTTAATATTAATATTTTAGGGAAGGCTGGTCAGCACTTCAAAGCTCTAAGGGGAGCGAAGCTTATTTAAGGCTGTGATTTTAACTAAAATATTTCTGCCTGTTCAATGTGGGTTGCAATTGCACTAGTATAAAGGACACTCCAAGAGCTATCCTCCTTTCCCATTTTCATCTCCTGCAGCTCACTCCTAATCCAACCCCCATCCCATTTTCTACTGATACAACCATTTACATAGCCATCCACCAAAAGGAAATGAGAGGCTAATTCAGGTTAAAATCAACTCTTTTGGGGAATGGAGATTTTATTTATTGCCAGTACCAGTAGTAATACTTGCTGACACAACTGCCAAGAAGCAGGCAAATAGATTTCTTAGAACTGTATAAGCAGTAAGTAAACAGGTACATGGCACCATACTCTTAGCACATTTTACAGCAAAAACAAAATGTTACCTTGAGCCCTTCCTTAAAATAGCCTGTTTTTTTCCGCACTGAACCAGAGCAGAGGCATTTCCATGTTCAGCCATTGTAATTCAGGTGGGACTGGAGTGATACCATGTAAGGGAGAGCAGCTGAGGGGTGTTAACATTGTAAACTACTACAGCAGTTTCAGAAGCAAAGCTATTACACAGAAGCAATTTAGGTCTGAATTCACACTTAGATTTCTGTTTGCTTTCTGCAGATTCACATTTACAGATGACTGTGGATATAACCTATGGGTACTTCCATTTCCAGACAAAAATGTGTCAAACAGTCTAGAATATTTTTGTAATACTTACATTTTCACAAGGAAATATTTGCAGATATGCCAGCCACATCTTCTTGGTGCTCTAAGATATCAACATTGTGTACAGTGCATGTGTTGTGTATGATAACTTCTGTACTGTACTTGTAAGCCGCAGATAGACAGATACAGATATTATGATGCAATACCATTAAGAGGTCAGAAAATAGCTCCAAAAGTGCAAGATCCTAACAAAAGCCCTGAAAATTACAAGAGATGCTTAGTTAAAATGCTCCCACAGACATCAATGGCTTTGGGAACATACCAACAATTTAAGGCAACTCCACCTCTGTTTTACTCTAGAAATACATTCAACTCTCACTTCGCCATATGCAGTTTTTCCTTGCTGCAGTTTAACTGTGCTATACACGAAGACACCAGAGAGTTAACCCTGTACAGAGTCAGGTTTGTACAAGTAGGTTTTGTTAGTTCCCGTGCAGTGCCCAGAAAACACAGCTCGCTCGCTTCCACTCCAGCTCAGCAATGCAGACACCTGCTGAAAGTGGCTGTGCTGCCAAACCCTGATGGAGCCGAGATGACCACATATTTCAGTGCCTTTGCACTGTATCACCAGCATTTACTGTAAATGCTTATACTGAACGTCAGAGACTTTTGATTATCCATGTGCGTTTCCCCTTCTAGTGCCCTGGTAACAGAGACTTGCCTCTGCAGCCATTCGGGTGTATAGACAAGTCTTCAGGAAAGAACACCTTCACGCCTGAAGTCATCCTTAGCGTAAAGAAATACACCTGACTGGGCAGGTAAAACTCAACAAAGATGGCACGAGATACTGGGCCATAAAAGAAAACACAGGAAAATTATCGACTTACTTGTCTTAAATGTAAGTCATATAAAGACATAAGCTTCTATGATAAAGTGCAAGCCCAGAGACAATGGTGATTTTGGCCAGAAAGAGACCCAAGCTCATATTCAACTGTAACACTCCGATCTTATCAGCTAGGTCATTAGATGTGATGAGCTAGGGGAAGTAAAGCTTGACAGTAACTGCATTGTTCTATACACACAGATTCTCCAACGAGAGAGGAACAAGGTCCACTATCTTTGCTTCCCCATATTAATAAGACAGCAATGACAATTCAAATACTTCAATAAATGACAAAAGGGAACAGCGTTACAAAACCCCCACTAAAGTCCAGCCTGACTCACCTGACTTCCTTGCTTTCAAGGCAATGACAGCAGCCAGTTCTCTCTGTACCTGAAATACCAGGAAAGGAAAAGATGGTTATAGTTACTAGCGGAGTCAAACAAAACAAAATGCAACACTGCTAAGATACCAGCTATCAATCCTTTGGAGCACTCAATAGCATGTGGAATTATGCAGGTACTTGATTTTGTAACTACAGCCACTTTTCCTAGCAAATCCATTTCCTTTTCAGCTGTGAATTTTGTGACAACTTTTTTTTTTTTTACTTTAACTTCATGTAAATACTGCACATTCCTTAGGGAGTGGGCAATTCAGTGGACCAACCTGCAATTTATTTGCACAGCGTATCTCTTTCACAAGGACACACTTGAAACTTCTTCCTTTCCTTGTCAAATGTTTGCCTCTGCTGAGCACACTGTACTGCTGAATTTATTGTGTGACTCCAGGATAAGTAAGTTCTCCATGCTGAGGTTTGGCTGAGGTTCATGTATATAATTGACATTCGCTTTTTGGAGCTTTCAGGAGGAAACAACCTCTTCTAATTGCATGGCTGAGCATATCAAGACCAAAATTTAGCTTGAGATGAACATGCAAAAGTAAGAGCTATCTGACTTCCAGATTTATAGGCTATCTCACCAGCCTGTGATGAAAGCAGCCCTGTCAGGCTAGCCAGCTCCCTTCCTCAGCCTCTTGTCTCTGCATTCTTCATTTTTTCCCTATAATCTCTACACAACCAGCTACTGTCCCCTTAGCCAGCTCAACTGTACTTCCACTTCTCTCCATAGGTATTTTCCTTTTTCTGTCAGTAAAATTCTGTATTATGCATTATTTTTACACTTCATACTTCCTCACCGCCATCATCTGTCCCACTGTGCCCTGTGCCCTGCACTTGACCTACAGCACCCCAGCCACTCTCTCCTGCATACACCTCCGTTGCTCTCCTCTGCTACTCCGACCACACTCTCAGACTCTTCTGTACACCTCCCAGCTTCTTCCAATTTCCCTCATCTTCCCAAGACAGCCTGTCTTTAATCTTAAAAAAAAAAACTCTTGGGACATTCCAACTATTTTTTTAGGGATTATTTTACCTCTCTGTACAGTCTCCAGCAGTGCATACTAGCCATCTTGTCTAATAGAGCCATGCAAAGCTCAAGGCTACTCTACAGTGGGAGTTTTGACATCCAGTTTCTAAGAGCATGTGAAATTTAAAACACCATTCACAAGACATATAGTATAATCAGAATAAGGCACAAAGTCCCTGAAATATCCCCGAAGCAATACAATTACTAACAACTGTCAACATCCCACTCTCACAACTCTGGAAAAAAGTCTGAAAATGTGAAAAAAGAACAGTTAATATTATATTGGTCTGAGCAGAAAGACAGACAAAATCACCCAAGACGTCTCAGTATAATGGTAACTCCAGCATCCACTGGTCAAATCCTCAGCAGCCACCCAGCAGTATGCTCTACATGTGACAGAAGGCGGTTATACCGGATGCCACATCCTTCCTCCACCTGCATCCTTCCTTCTCTGGTGGCAAAGGACCAGGGAGCTTTTTTTGCTGTCCTTGCAAGGTATGAGGATCTTTTCTGCTCCTTGATGATGCCCCACTGAGAGGGACAGAGTTTTCTGCCACTCCAAGCAGGAAAATACGAATGCAGTGCCACAGTTTTCTTAAATGTCATCCTGTTTGCAGCACAATTGTGCAAGCTGGCAGTATTACCTTCCCTTCCTTCCTTCCTGTACACTCATTCCCATGTCTGGAGAACTGTTAATCATGGTTAATGTAAGCATAAACTGCAAGTAAGATGGGAAAGAACAGTTCCTCTGGGGAAAAACAACTTGTGTGCTTGCTTGCTTGCAGCAATTAGTATACACTAGTAATAATACATACAAGCTAAACAGAGTTAGAGGGGGATTTTCAGTAAAAGCCCAAGTAGTTTATGGATAACACCACCGCAGCTTTTCATGGCTGAACTGCTCAGACGCTCTCCCCTCATTAAACTCAGCAGGAGGTACCAATGTCAATGCTCCAATCCTGGTCTGTTCTCACAGGTTACTGACAGCAAGAAACAGTGCACTGATGTCTCATCTTTATCTTTTAGCATTTAATAAATACATTATCTCAAGATTAGCCTTAGGAGATATTATAATCTGCAACAGCTGTAAACACACCAATTAACCCAATCAAACAATAGAAAAATGCAAACCTCTCCACGAGTGCAAAGAAAAACTCATCTTCTCAGAAGAAAAAGCAGTGTTGTGGCATCCTGCAGTTACATTTCCGGTATTACTTTTGCTTATAAGGCAACTTACTTTCAAGTTTGAAAGACAGCACTAACATCACGAGCAGTAAAAAGGCTGTTTTTCTGTATTTTGTCTATGTTATGCATAATATATTATTTGCTGTGTGCCAGGAATGCAGCTGGCATATTACTTAATCTGAGCAAAACCTTTCAGTTAAAGCAGGAGAAAAAAATCATAGAATCATGGGTTGGAAAAGACCTTTAAGATCATCAAGTCCAGCCGTCACCCCAACACCAAAATGCCTGCTAAACCATATCCCGAACTGCCATATCTACACATTTTTTGAACACCTCCAGGGATGGTGACTCCACCACCTCCCTGGGCAGCCTGCTCCAATGCCTGACCACTCTCTCAGTAAACTAATTTTTCCTAATATCCAATCTAAACCTCCTTTGATGCAACCTGGGTCCATTGCCTCTCATCCTATCACTAGTTACTTGGGAGAAGAGACCAACACCTGCCTCACCACAACCTCCTTTCAGGTAGCTGTAGAAAACAATAAGGTCTCCCCTCCGCCTCCTCCTCTCCAGACTACACAGCCCCAGCTCCCTCAGCTGGTCCTCACAAGACTTGTTCTCAAGACCCTTCACCAGCCTCATTGTCCTTCTCTGGACACGCTCCAGCGCCTCAATGTCCTTCTTGTAGTGAGGGGCCCAAAACGAAACACAGCGCTCAAGGTGCAGCCTCACCAGTAGAGGGGCACGATCACCTCCTTGCTCCTGCTGGCCACGCTATGCCCGATACAAGCCAGGATGCTGTTGGCCTTCTTGGCCACCTGGGCACACTACTGGCTCATGTTCAGCCAGCTGTCGACCAACACCCCCAGGTCCTTTTCCACTGGGCAGGTTTCCAGCCACTCCTCCCCAACCCTGCAGCGTTGCATGGAGTCGTTGTGACCCAAGTGCAGGACCCAGCCCTTGGCCTTGTTGAAACTCATATGACGGACTTCAGCCCATCAATCCAGCCTGTCCAGATCCCTCTGCAGAGCCTGCCTACCCTCGAGCAGATCGACACTCCCACCCAACTTGGCATCATCTGCAAACTTACTAAGGCAGCACTCAATCCCCTCATCCAGACCATTGATAAAGATGTTAAACCAGACTGGACCCAAAACAAAGCCCTGGCAAACACCACTCATGACCGGCCGCCAGCTGGATTTAACTCCATTCGCCACCACTGTCTGCGCTCAGCCATTCAGCCAGTTCTTTGTCCAGTGAAGAGTACACCCATCCAAACCACAGGCAGCTGGTTTCTCCAGGAGGATACTGTAGGGAACAGTGTTAAAGGCCTTTCTAAAGTCCAGGTAGACAACATCCTCAGCCTTTCCCTCATCCACCAGGTGGGTCACCTGGTCATAGGAGGAGATTGGGTTGGTCAAGCAGGACCTGCCTTTCATGAATCCATGCTGGCTGGGCCTGAGTCCCTGGTTGTCCTTCATGTGCCTGGTGAGCACACTCAGGATGAATCGCTCCATAATGTTCCCTGGCACCAAGGTCAGGCTGACAGGCCTTTGGTTCCCAGGATCCTCCTTCTGGCCTTTCTTGTAGATGGGTGTTACACTGGCGATCCTCCAGTCACCTGGGACCTCCCCTGTTAGCCAGGACTGTTGATAGATGATGGAGAGTGGCTTGGCCAGCTCCTCTGCCAGTTCCTTTAGCACTGTTGGGTGGATCCCATTTGGCCCCATAGACTTGTAAGTGCCGAGGTGGCATAGCAGGTTGTTAACTGCTTCCTCCTGGATTATGGGAGGTTTATTTCGCTCTCCTTCCCTATATTCCAGCACTGGGGGCTGAGTACAAGCAAATGTTCCTTCATCCAAGGGTTTCATCTTAATGGTCTGAGCTCCCTCTCTCACAGCTCACTCAAATCACAAATCCTTCTGAAATTGCCTGGTGTCCCTAGAATTCATAATCTATATGCTTTTGTCTATTTTAGTGTAAATGCACTTGACATCTCTGCTGGACATGCAATGCCTAAGCATCATTACACTGATGGAAATCTGTGTACTACATTCATTCCTCACTGCACACGTTAGACATTATCATACTTCTTCCTAACAGGATTTCAGATACTGCCTGTTTGACAAAATCACATTGAAGATAATAATGTGGACTCAAAGTAAAATACATATTCAACCAACAGCTATGCCTACCATAATAAACTCAGATATTAAATACAAAAAATTGGTTCATACATATAGCTTGTGACTACAAAGCTAACACTACCTAAATAGTATCCCATTTTAAGTAGCATTGCAGATGTCAGAACTGATTCAGTTTAAAGACCAGCTTACCCCGCAGTATTTACAGAAATAGTAAAAAAGTCTGAAAGAACATTAAGTGTGTTGTTGACGTGTTACTACATCTTAATCAGTTTTCTTTTTTGCAATATGATAGAGCAAGAGTGTGCATAGGGTGGTACCCATGTATACCTGCGATTAAATACAAATGGCATATTTAAATGGTGAATCTTCTCATCTTCAAAGGACAGACACAGTTTTTCCAAAACCAAATGGCAACTACTGTTCTTCTTTTATGCATGAATATGGTCATTTTGTCATAGAAGGCACAGTTGTGCATTTAGTAGACAGTGCATACCATGTCTACTTTTTTCCTGTCTCTTTTTTCTACCTATAGTAGTCTTTTGTGGAACAGTATTCTAGACATCAGTGTGCCAAATAGGATTTCAGATCAAGAGACAAGGTGGAAAAAGAAGAGAGTCTAGTTCACATTTTTGCATCTCAGGTAATGATAGTTTGATGGACTCTAGATAAAAGTAGTATTGGCTGACATCTTAAATTACCAGAAAACTTTCTTTCCCAGATATACTGCATTAACAATCTGATCTTCTCTTCTGTCCCGTCACAAGGTAAGGTAAAAGCTTTGCAGTGGAAACACTCGTAGGCATCCCACTGTGCTCTGGTTTTAGCAGACAAGACATGGAGTATGCAGCTGCTCTTTGGGACGTGGCATGGGTTGCATGACAGAGCCAGAATGCTTTTTTAAACCCAGGAGTAATCATGCATTTTCTTAAAAACTCATGACCAAAAAGATTATCCAATGCAAACGTATTTCAAATGGCACTTTGCACTGCTTATATGTCAGCTGCCTTTACAATTGAAGTTTGATGGTGTTATCACAGAATCATAGAAAGTTTTGGGTTGGAAGGGACCCTTAGAGGTCATCTAGTCCAACCCCCCCGCAGCGAGCAGGGACACCACTAACTAGATCAGGTTGCTCAGAGCCCTGTCCAACCTGGTCTTGAACATTTCCAGGGAT
>Ga0065711_1027013_pt1 | contig 55689 bp, 21 predicted proteins | sample Hoacrofraction12_FD_59098 | JGI IMG/M metagenome (GOLD analysis project Ga0065711, IMG submission 59098) | Hoatzin crop microbial communities from Cojedes, Venezuela - Epithelial fraction 12 v2 (version 2) | ecosystem: Host-associated > Birds > Digestive system > Esophagus > Crop | place... | reverse complement strand
ACATGAGGAAGAACTTCTTCCCTCTGAGGGTGACGGAGCCCTGGAACAGGCTGCCCAGGGAGGTTGTGGAGTCTCCTTCTCTGGAGATATTCAAGACCCGCCTGGACGCAATCCTATGCAGCCTGCTGTAGGTGACCCTGCTTCAGCAGGAGGGTTGGACTAGATGACCCACAGAGGTCCCTTCCAACCCTGACCATTCTGTGATTCTGTGATTATCTGCTGACTTGTACACAAGCCATCATAAAGGCTTCGTTGTTCCTGGTACTCCGTGTTACATAAAGTGCTAAGCTTTCCCCTTGTGCTATGCAAAGTGTAGTCAAAGTGGCTTTATCAAGTTGATAAGTAGTAATAGTTCAGCCTCTCCAGAGAGAAGTTTAGAGCCCATGCAGTTTCTCTGTAGGCAGGGAGAAAAAAATGGAGAGATGTTTTGGTTTTGTTCTCGTGTCACATGTTTTCAGGTAAGTTCCTCTACTACTTGACAAACTGGCAAGAACAAGAATTTTGCATGCCTTGATTGTAGAGAGTGGGAAACCAGTAACTGTTTCTCATTGCTCACCTGTTTTGTTGGTACTAAGAGGTCTGATGGTGACAAAAGTGTTTGTTGAAAGTTCGCTCCTCGGGGTCCATGAATTAGCTCTTGGACCTGGTGTATGTGGGAATTAGGAATGTCGTAACAGCTGGATGCAACAGAAAGTGAGGGAGCACTTGAATCAAGAAGAAAGATCTATTTACATAAAATACATATAAATATATAATTCCCATGGAATTAAGTTCTTGTGATGGTCCCAGGGTCTAAATAGCTTAGTTTCTCATGGACAAAGTTATAGTAGTTCTGGGGTCAGAGAAAAAGGCAGTCTTACTGTCGTGATTGCTGCTGGCAGCAGAGCCTGCTCTTTTCCTTCTTCCACTGTTGGGTTCAGTGGAGTGGGGAGTTGCTAAAGGCGGTTTCCTGAAAACCAAGGCTTGACAGCAGTGGTCTCTATCTACATGCTGCTGCTGCTTGTTATTCACCACATGGCTGTTGATAGTCTGTGAACGGTAAGAAATAAATAGAAATATAGTAATGCAAAGAGTTAATGGAATCGCCAGTCTAGGAGAGTGGTCTCCTGCTCTCATTTTGCCATGTCAGAATTGATAAAGTTTGTTGCAGTCATCACTCTGTTTTGATTAACTGATACAGCCTTCTTTTGAGCATTTTATATCTTTGATGTCAAGCTCTCTTTCTGCAGTGACAACGGGCTGGTTTAGAATATCCAAAAAAGGCAAAATCTTTTGTTTGTGGCTCTGAAATGCTCAGTTACTTCATTACTTAGTGGAGTTGCAACTGGGATTCATTTGGTGCCTCAAGTAACATAACAACGGCATGTAAATGGAGTCGAAGTGTTGAAAGGGAAGCAGGAAGTGTCTTTGAAGGTATTTTAATGTTAGCAGTGTGTGCAGCAGTCCTGGGTAGCGGGCTTTTCTTTCAGAGTGCCAGCATACGGTGATTAAGAAGTTCTCATGATACCCCCACATTTTGTGGCGCACTTCATAAGCATCCATAAGCACAGCAGAAGAACTGCTGGTCTCACAACCACTGGAGGGGGGGGAAGTAAATAGAGGAAATGTCATTAAAAGAATTAATTGAAAATGGGCTGTAGCCAGGGGTGTGGGGAATATGACAAGCACCAGATACCTGGGAATAAAAGTGTTCAGGGACTTGCCGTTCCCGGTGCTAGTGTTGCAAGATGTGAAAACATTCGAAATAATTGTAAGTGAAGTTAATTTGGAAGGGCTGTGGCTGCTAGTCAAGTCATATTTCTGTGTAAGGGAGATAAATTTGCAGGTTGATATCCTGCACAGTTCACATGGTCTTGGAGGTATTGTAAGAAGTCGTCTTTCATTAGTGATGGTCATACTTTATGCTTACAGCAGATAGCTTGTAGATGCTTATGAACACAGAGCCACAAAGTGAAAGACAGGAGAGAGAGCCTGACTTCTAAATGTAGCCTCTCCTGTTTAAGGCAGGTAGCGATGTGTACCATCTTCTGATGAGGTGATGAGGAAAGAATTTGCAGCATCATAGACCAGTGTATGGGTATGCAGTACGCTGGTGCTGAGCTGGTGAGGGGTCTCCGGAGCACCAGATGTACCAGGAGAGGCTGGGGGACCTGAGTTTGTAGGATGAGATGGCTTACAGGGGCACCTTACTGCTACCTTCAGCTTCCCAGTGGGGAGGGTGTAGAGCAGGAGTAGTCAGGCTCTTCTGGACAGTTTGTGGTGATGAGAGCCAACAGACATAAGCTAGAACATGGGGGATAGTGATAATATCTAATGATTTCAAAATAAATAAATAAATTCCCCACCATGAAGATGGTCAGACATTTTACCAGGGCCCCAGGGAGGTAGCGAGATGACCATCCTTGGATATACTGAAAGCTTGACTGGGCTGGGACCCAGGCAACCTGATACAGCTTTAGAGTTGGACCCAGCTTCGAAGTTGGCTCTGCTTTAAGTGGGTGTTCGGAAAGCATGACCTCCAAAAGTCCCTTCCAAACTAAATTATTCTATGATTCATAAACTCTTGACATGCTCAAAACTGTGGCGGGGGGTGTGCGAGTGCACAGAATGTATGCAATGAAACATTGTCAATTTGTTTAATTTCTTTTGTTATTTAATCCACTGCATTTGATGGCACTCCAATTTTTCTTCTGTCTTTGAGACATACGGTTGGAATGGAGCTCAGTGTTTGTTGAAGCCAGTCCCTGCTGCTGCAACATGCATTCAAGCATGTCCTGGACTCCCATTAATAAGTCTGTTGATGTGGTGATTAGCCATGTTTGAAAATAGTGGTTTTGTTTATTTAAACATGGGCTCCGATGCATGCATACAGTCATGGTATGTGCTGTCTTTAGTTACCCATTTGCTCAATAGCTGTCATAATAGATAGAAAGGTTTAGCAGAGATGAGATGGAGAGATAGAGGAAATGTGCTGAAGTTCACAAATAATAATTAAAATAGAGGATCAGATGGTGTTAGGAACAGCTTTTCCTCTTGGAGGGTAGAGCAGCACAGGAGCAGGCTGCTCAGCAAGGTGGTCGGTTCTCCATCCTTGGAGCTTCCCAAGGCTCGGCTAGACAATACCACCACTTAAATGATCCGGTGTTGGTGAGGGTCCTGCTTCAAGCAGGGGACTGGACTGGAGACCTGTTGAGGTCCCTTTCCAACTACACTTTTGTGATTCGATGGAGTCTTTTCCATAAACAGTTGAAGAAAATTGTCGTCTTTTTCCTCCTTTCCTTACCTGTATTGTCGCAGAAGCGGTGCCAGGCTCCACGAAGACAGTTCTGTCTGCTGTGGCTTTTATTTGTATCGCCTATTTCTCCATCCTTTGCAGGTGTACTAGTCAGAAAACATTTGAAAACACTCACTTCACTCAAGTAACTAGGACAAGAATTATTTAAGCAAGCTGTCACTTGTTCAGGTCGGAGGAGATACAATCGAGCTTGTTTCAATGTTTGCCCTGGTTTTCAGCCTGGCCTGTAGCACTGGAAATCAGGGTTCAGTGTGTCACATCTGGCAGGCAGAGCACGTCCTGGTCACTCGGTGGCAGGTGGGAAATGCTGAGCTGCCTTTGGAGCAATGGGTAGCTTGCCCTTTCAGAGAGCAGTTATTTCAGCTGCGTGATCTTGACTGTTTGTCACCAATAATTAATGAAAGACCATAGAAACAAAAATTTGTCTCCTTCTCTTAAATTCCTAGTTAAAGAACTTGAAAATCCAACTGCAAGCATCGAGTATTTACTTAGAATATACTGGCTAAGAAGTTAATAATATAATTTTCTCTGATTTTATGTTGGAAGTTAATAGAAGGATAAAAAAAGCAAGTTCTAGGAAGTGAGTGACACTGTTGCTGCTTTGCTACAGCTTCCTTCAGATAATGGCCCCTTTAAAACTCATAATGCAGTGTTTTCCTTGTTTCTTTTGTAAATTAAATGGGCTTCTCAATCTTTAAAAGAAAAAGGATGTTTTCGGTACTTCTGAGTCATTTAGATACAGTCAGTCTCTTTAAAGCATGCCAAAATGGCAACAAACCTGGATTTTAAGGAAACTTCAGAATTCTGGAAAAGGAATTACAGAGCAGATGTCCCAAGCAACTGAAGTCTGTTTGTTCAATAAATGATGAGCAAAGAATATGAAGAGAGAAGGGGTTTAAAAGAATATACGTTTCTCCTTAATCCAGCCTGTCAGCTCCTAAATTCAGGCTTCTCTTTCCCATGCAACTGCAAACTCGTACTTGGACAGCAATGAAGCAGCAATGAAGACAATGTGTGACAGAGTCCTGTGACAACGTGTGACAGAGTCCTGCATTCAATTTAAGCTGTTTTAATTTTGGCAGTCAGCGTTTTCTGACTGATCTGTTCAAGAATCATTATTCCAAGAAAGAAAAAAGAGCCCAAATCCCTGCGTCCAAGAAGGAGATAAGCATTGGAAAGGCATCTCCGGGGCTTTTCTAGAGTTCCTAAGTCTGTGTTGGAGAACTGCTGCCCTTCTGCAGTGGCTTTGCTGACCAGTTCAGCTGTGCTGCCATCCAGAAGGGAGTCCATAAAGTGTGTGCTTGGTTGCGATTCAGCCCATCAGTGCCTAATGGCATTATGTGCAGCGTGGATATACTCAGAAACCGCTGTGGATGAATTGCATACGTGGGTGCCTGTTAATACAGTAAGACCAACACTAATATTGTTCTATGTAATTTATTTCATACAGTTCACTTATTCATAGGTGAAGCACCAAATTAGCAAAACAAAAGTCGCTGGTAATATTATTAATGACGATCGCAGCAGTCTGAAAGATAAATCCCTGTCTGCTGTAGTGCCACTGCTGAATTTATAATACTTTGAATGGAGCTTTCTAATACTTGGGATTTTAAACATTGGCCTCTGAAATGTGATTTGATGCAACTCCGTGAAAACACTTCGCCTGGAATAGCAGGCTGTATTTCCTTATGGTGGTGGACCAGTGTGTCACTTCTCTCCAGGATGCGGCAGTGCGATGGCTTCACAATGCCAAGACAGTTGGAAGTTTTAAATTAACGTGTGATTAATTTCTGTACTGTCATCATCCTTTCTGAAACCCTTAATTCATATGCCAGCTTTATCACCAGTAATAGTGGGAAAACGCTTGGCTGAAGGAAATGTGCATCTAAGATTATGACTGGTGCTGTTGGGTGTTTTCAGCACTTTGCAAATCGTGTTGTCAGCCTTGTTTTTACGGTCTAAGCGCTGAGAATGTGGGCAGCTGCTGTGGTGCTGGTGGGCTTGTTCTCCTAGTTTACAGTTCATCTTCTGCTTCTCTACCTTTGTCTCACTTTTAACCAGCGGAGGTTATAACAACAGCTGAATTGCAGATTTTGTATGACTCTACAGCATAGTTCCTAATTTCCACGATAAACATGCCTTTGAGGCTTCTGGCTAGTTAGAAATAAACTTTTGTTTGTTCCATAACCATGGTTAAAGTGGAGACCTGGGCATACCCTTGAGTGTGAAAGTGCAAGTGCAGGTTTCTGAGCAGCCCTGTTAATAAACGCTTTCTGCCTGTGAGCAACAGAACTGCCAGTTTTCTTGAAACTTGAAATCGTTTGTCATGAGGACATTACATTGTAGATGTGATCTTATAAATTAAACTAAGACTGAACGGTTTCTTGGTTCAGTTTAAATTATATAGAAGAATTAAGAAAAGCCATATCCAGCTGCAGAACATAAAAAGGGGGTGGGGGTGTGAGAAGAAAAGGTGATAAGATTATGAATGGTGATCTCAAGATGCCCAAACCCAAATGCATGCTTTTTCCTGGTTTTCCATAAGATGATGGTGATAAAATATTGTGGTTTCTACCAAAAGAGAAGATGAAACAGAATTCAAAGAAACCTCATAAGAATCAACATGCAGTATCTTTTTTTCTTTTATTTCCTTTTTTTGTTTTGTTTTGTTTTTAAGGAGGAGATCTTTAGTCTGTGAAGTCTCACAGGGGATATAGAAGACAGAAAACATTTTACTGTTATTAAGAAGGGGGTAAAAATGATCTGAGGTATACACTGGGGGAAAGAGAGAAAAGGAACAGAGATGGAATGGGGAAATCTTCTCAGCTAAAGGATCATATTACCATACAAACAAGTGGGTATAACTGACAACAAACAACTTCAAAAACCGCAATCTGTTTTCCTGCTGATGCTTCCGTGACCATCATTTTGGAACAGTTTTCCAGTAAGAGAAGTGTGACTGAAACTCGAACCTATTTTAGAGGCGGTGTGTGATGCATTTACAAAAGCAGTTGTGCAGTGCAGCCCTTGCGACGCCGAGGGACAGGACTCTGCATTGGGGAGCCCCGTCCAGCCCTCCGTGCCTGTACGTTTTGGCTGTCCGACATCACGCCTGCGCTGACAGGCTCCAGTGCTCGGTTGCTGCTGCTTAATGCTGCTATTTCAAATTCCTCTTTGATAACGGTGACAGGCAGCAGCCCGTTTGATACCCTGTTGGTGTAACTAGTTCCAGCTCAACAAATGGGGACCCCCCTTTGATAAACATTTATTCTTGGAGAACACAAGCAGAGTTGGCAGGCACCTACCTTCAAGTCGGTTTTTAAAACATAACATGAAAACCAAAGATTGGTGATAGGTGGGGGATTATTCCTGCATGGGTAATTCTTAAGCAAGGTCCATTTGCCTACATACAGCTATACTATCCTCACCATCTCACCATTAACAGAGCTGAGAGACTAATAAAATTCACTTGAGACAGGCATAATTGGACAGGCTCTTTTGTCTCATCTTCCTCTTCTTTCTAGGCTTGGGACTTGCAGTAGGTAAGGAAGGCTGCCGCTCTTTCAGGCTTCAGATTCACGTACAGATTTGTGTTTTACCCTGGTGTACGTCCTTCATGAAATATTCTGGGATGTCAGATCTCTGAGGTGGAAACAGTACCGCCTTCCCGTGCATGTAGAATTTGGGAAGCGCAGTTAGCTCGCACTGAAGTAGCTTGTCATCTTCTTTGCTGGTATGGATTTTCGTTCAGTAAATGGAGTGTGAAGCCAGGAACCCTGGGACTCGGTCAGCAGAGTGGAGATGGGTGAGGGAGACTTAGCCACAGCACTCTAAAAGACAAATCTGTGTTCTGTTACAAATATATCCTGTGTAGTCTCCACAAAGAGCTTAAAGGGAAGCTGAACCTTGCAGGTTTGACATCTGTGTGCATGGTGCATGTCCCTTAAGCTTGTAGCAGGTGATAGTTTTGTCTAGCAGTGAGAATGGAAGTAAGTGATGCAGGCAAACACCGAGTGCGACAAATCTGTACGCAGCATACTTGCTTACAGCTCTCTCCTGGCACCTGCAGCGTCCCGTGTATTTGTGAGTCTCGGATTTGGGGCTAAACATCTTTCTAGGCTGCAGAAGACACTGTAAGAGCTGGCATTGGCAGTTCTGGATTCTCCCCCTGACAAGCTTATCCCTGGTGAATGCGTGGCGAGGAGTCAACAGTGAAAGCACCACGCACAATTCCTTGCTACCCTCTGCGATCGTGTGAATCTTGCCTGAAGTTGGGGCTTGCTGCTGATGCGAGGAGAAGTGTGGAAGAAGGTGCTAGAGGTCTGGGTTGAGGGACAATGAAGAACTGTTTGTGAGTAGGTCATGGCTAAAATATAAAGAACATATTTGAGTTAAGATGCATGAGAGAATACAAAAGGAATAATTACAGGAGCTACTGGGTGCTTTTTGTTGTTCAGAGACTGTGAACATATATGTACTGAGCTCCTGTTTAATGCCAGCTTGGTCGTCATTGCTGTTTAGGCACCATGGCAGCCCCTGCGGCTCATGGCTCTGAGCAGTAAGGTCTTCACAGGGAAGGCAGCTGCTGAAGGGTCCACCGCCTGAAAGCCCATGTCAGGGGTGCCAAGTTCTTTGGTTTTGGTCGTGTGCTATAACTCCCAGCCGCTACTCTCTGTCGGATTGTGGTCTGCTCGTGTCCCAGCAGGTACTGCAGGAGTTGATGTCACGGTAAGGTCTGTGACATGCAGCAGGTCTGTGACCTGCTCTGTGGTGAGCTAGCAACGTGTCCTCCTGAACCAGTGTGGATTATATTTTTGGTGCTTTTAACTAGGAAAGTTTGTTTCTGAGTAGCAGGCAGTGTTTCTGGCTTTGTGAGGGTAAAATACACTGTCTCAAATACCATCTCCTTGGTGGAATATATGTGCTGCCTTGCCAAGATACACCTACTGCGATGGTGACGTTAACTGGTTTTCCCTTTTCCCAGAGACACAGATAGAGATGCTGAAGAAAGAGATAGTTTGTGACACAGAAGAAATCTCTCCTGTAGACAGATTCAGTCCCTTCAGTGCCATGTGCTGCTACGCAGCCCACGGAACGACAGTGGTGCTGGGCTTTCCACAAAGCACCCGCAGGGGTGGCTGCCTGGTCCCGCAGGTCCTGCACCCAGCCTTTCCTCTTCAGTGCATACTCCAGCCTCCACACAAGCCCCAGGCAAGCTGTGGAAATTCAGATTCAAAATCAGTTCTGGAACCGTGCCTGGTAGCTGGAGATTTAAGGAGTTTAGTTTGGAAACAGAGGTTGGCCTGACCATCTATACAGAGAAAAGTTATTAAAGTGAAAAGAGCTTTTCATTTTATCTGTTAAATTCATAACACAGTAAGGAATAGATGCTAGAAAAATTAAATCAAGAGTGCAGCAACCATGAAGGTGATTAATTTGGATGCATTTCTAGAAGTCAGCCCTCGCTGAACCAGAAAGCCCTGGGTGGAGGAGGGGACGAGGCACCTCCTGGGATGAAGCGCCTGCCCTGCTTTATGCACGGAGCAGGGCTGGATTGCAGCCACTGTAAAACTGCAGACCTCTGGCGTGTGTCACTCATTCTCCTTACTGGGGAGTTTGGACACCCAATATTCATGTTGGATGGAGTCAGATGTTTTCCACATACATGCAGGCCCATTTTGGGAAAACTTGAGGGCAGTTCATGGCCAGGAGACAGCAGCTCCCAGCGCTTCCCTGGCTGCTCCACCGGTTGCACCAAGGCCGGCGTGCAGCTGGGCGCTGCGCAGCGTGGCCTGGGCATTCCCTTTGGGTTCTTGTCTTCCTGCCGCCGCGGTTCGGCATTGCTCAGCAGCCCTCTGCCAGCACAGTCCTGCTGCCGGGCAGAAGTGGCCGCCCTGGCATCGAAACCCTGCTCAAACGGCTTTTGAGCCGTGCGTGACTCCGTGCCTTCATTTAGCCACTGCTAAAATATGTCATTATGGGGAAGAATTGCTGCCTGGTGTCTCCCAGAAGCATTGAACCTCTCCATCCATCCAGGCTTCTCAAGGAGTTTGGATTGGAGGCAGCCTTTCTTGGGGAATTTTGTGTAAGATTGAGCAAAATCCAGTGACTGCTTTTGGCTTTGGGGTTTGGTTGGTGTGTTTTTTTACTTGACAATATTTTGCTCGGGTGCCTAGCTACCCGCTGGATTTGTTTACACTCTGGTAAACATTTAAATGTGGAAATTAGATTTCTTGGTTTTCTGCAGACTATACTACAGATGCTGAATGATAAAACAGTTGATACAAATAGGAAAAAAATCACTGATGTAATAGAAATGCCAGAATACGCTCGTTATCATTAAGCAGAAAGTTTTCCTCCTCACCAGGCAGATGAGGCAGAAATTTGGTTCATTACTAGGAGGAGGACAGAACAACGTACGGCGGCATTACAATGAAATGCAGGTCCCTCAGCAAAGGCCTTCCTAGAGCCCAGGATGCCTTTGCTTTCGTGACGGATATTCTGAAGAGGTTGCTTATGCCGGCTCGCAGTTCTATTAAAATCATTGTACTATGCTCTCTGTTTACAAAATAAGGCTTGCACTCACTTTTAATTCTTAAAAGCAGAGGAAAAACCTGAGCTTGGCAAAGCCTTTTGAATCAAGAACTAGCTGGTTGCAAAGAGGGATTAAAACCTTTTAATCCTTTTGTGTAAAAGAATATGGTGTTTAATGTGGTAGGCATGCTGGCAAAATTAATTTTCGTGTTTTTTCAAGCACAAGATTTCAGTTCTGTCTTTGTTTCCTGGTCCTGCAGATCTTACGGGTTGTTTACACTATGCCATATAACTTTGAAGTTTTGAAGAAATTTGCAAATAACAAAATGCAAATTTGGAAGGAAAAGTAAGTTCCTAGGAGCAAGCACAGCTGTTCTGTGCTGCCTCGGCTGGCGTTACGGTGACTGATTTCAGAGCCTGGTAGCTGGCATTATTATTCTCTTGTCCATCATATGTATTCTGTTCAAGAGAAAGGAGGCCAGAATTCAGGTACTGAATTTTGTGTGTGATTAAATGAATGTTCTATATGTATGCATTTGAAAGCCCTTAAGTGAGTGTTGTGTAAATGGTGATAATTGGAAGCAGTCTCCTTGCAATGCTTTCTCCGGCTAAATAAGGTCTAAGGCCAAAGGCCCAAATGTTTAATTGTATTAAACACAGAGGCTGAAAAATTTATTAACTCAGAAAGTGTGTATTACCAAGTTAATTGGAAGTGCCTTTAAGCTATTACCAGGTGGAAATTTGACTTCAGGTTTCAGTTTTAAATTAAAGCAAAGCAGAAGGCCGTTCTGTGAGGCTGCTGGAGGGTCGGCAGTTAGACCAGTGCTTCTCTGCTCTCTCTTGTTTTTCTGCTCTATGGAATACTTAGTATAAGTGCTGGGGAGTTGGAATCAAAAGCCAAACCCATATATAGGGGTCTGGCTTTTCCCCAAGATACGTGGCAAGCTGCACACACAGGCTGCGGGTGCTCTAGGGAAATGTAAAAGCAGAAGAGGGGAAATGAAGACGACCTCAGGTTCCACAAGCATGTTTTTCTGGGCTGTTTTTCTGCTTTGTTTTTAATCAGTATTCTTCAGTCGTATGCAGGACTGCTTTGTGCATCTTGGCATATTTTTGTTTTTCTAGTTAGGTGTTATTTCAGTTATTGGAAGCAATTGTGAGAATAGTGTCAGAGTAGAGAGGTGGATTTATTTTTTCCCCCCTTTTCTGGCACACAAAAATCTTTAAAAAACCCATGGTCAATCACAGTACAGGGATTAGCCAGAGTTAGGGATTTTCTGACTAAGATGTAAAGCAGCTCACACTGATAGCAAGCCAGGTACTTTGAGAAAGACATTGCAATTACAACAGCCTTGAAAAATAATGGAGAAATTTTGCCGCCCTGTGCGCAAAATCTGTCGGCACCCTGCAGATATGATACGAAGAGAAACCACCTCCCCGTTGCATTGAGGTCTAAGTTGCCTGCCTAAAACTCTCTGCAGAAATAAATCAGCACCCAGAATATTCAGTTGCACTCGGTGACTTGCACAGCATCCTTGTGTGATGGTTGACTGAGACAGTTCTGTTTCAGTATCACGTCAGTTAATTTTAGGTGTTTAAACTCTTTCAGCAGTTTCCATGATTCATAAAGAGGCAGAATTAGAAATTCACTGAAGTGCAATACTATGATGACAGGCTGTTGCTGTAGTTTATTAATATCCTGTAATTGTGGCCTTAACACTTGAGTGAACTAACGGCTTTTAACCTGTATTTCTGTGGAATAAGCAGGTTTCTCCAAACATCAGCATTTAGCAGTAGACACCCAGTTTCTACTGGTGCAGGGCTGGTTTATGTATAACCGAACAGAAGTACACAGGATGTATGAAGCCTTACGATCTTTCGTTAAGAAGAAGTTTTAAAATACTTAATTTTTACTTAAATACTATTTAATGTTTTGTATCAGATTTAATAAGTTTAAATCTTGTATTGGCAAAACGGAAAAGAGGGCTTGAAAATGCCAGTCTGGGTGTGAGGATTCCCACGTGTGTATCTGCAGACCCCTCAGTCCCATCCAGGGCTTTGCCTTTAGACTGGGCTTAAGGTAAGGAAAAAGCCTTTAGAAATTGTGAGCAGCACCTGTTTGCTGAGACAGCGAAGAAGTGGGAATCAAAGAGTTTCTAAGCTTAAGTCATTATAAATACTGATAAAATTATACATTTGACCCAACATGTACCCTGGCGTTCTCCTCGGTTAAACTTTCCACATACAAACCAAGCATAGTTGGTCTCTTCTGCTGCAGTGAGTACGCTGCATCTTAGTTCACTGCCTTTCCTGCTGATGTTTAGGGAAAATCACAGCCTCTGCTGGATGACTGCTTGTGTTATTTTTGTAATGTAATGTAATGTTTCTGCTGGTCATTGAACATGTTAAAAGATCTGCTACTTAGAGATTTGTATATTAATCATTCACTTTATTTGGTTTCGTTTTGTATGAACTCAAAAGGTATCTATGAGTGACTTTATGGAAGTCAGGAGACGAAGGTGAGAAGAAATGCAGCTTGCTTGGAGATAATGTTTGTAGATTTGATTATCATGGAAAACGACACTTGAAACTGGAAAACGCAACCACCAAAATTGGATTGAAATAGCAGAATCATTTGTCCTAGCTGTTTGGAATCTCTTAAGCATTAAAACCTAATAACAATAAGAAGATAAAACAGGAGAGGAGAATGTGCAGGTAACACTAGATAACCGGTAATTCAGAGCGATCTGAGGAATGTGTTGAATTTGGAATGCCATTTTCTGTGATTGGGATGCAGTTAAGTGTTTTTTAAAATGAATGGGAGAAAGGGTTATGATCCATTCACTGGATAAAAAGAAAATTGTGTATGTATCTGAGCATGCAACACCCCGCTATGTATATTTGCATTTACTTAATGAGTACCTTGCACCAAGCAATACAGGACAAAAGTTTTGGTTAAAAAGTGCTGTCATCTTAGTGAAATAGAACCGGAATAGGAGGAAATAAGGAATGAATTAGTATTGTGATCACTGAGACCCACTGATGCTGTAGTAAGCTGCTGTTAAATAAATGTTATTACAAGGCTCAAACAGGCTCTTCCTACTTGTAAAATTTAGAAGAATTAAAAGTGCAAGTTTGAAAAACTGTGTTTTGCCAAACATCACTCTTAAAGATCACAAAGGGGCAGGAACCACGCTTAAGTGATGGTGCATATATTGAAAGAAAAACATAAGGATATTAAACATAAGGATAGATGGAGAGCCCACTGGCTTGCCTCCTGCTGTGTAGCAGATGCTTAGGAGAGAAATCCTAGAGTAGGTTTCACCAGAGTATCCTTCCAGCAGGCATCCATCTGTGCACAGATACCGGTCATCCATGATCGTAGAGGAAGTGGAGAAACACCCTTGTTGTGTGTACATATAAGAATGGGCCACTTTGCTCTTCTAGACCACTTTATTTCCACTTCAAAGTCAGTTGTGAGCATTGGAAAGTCTGTGTCATTCTTGGTTTCTTCCCAGTGTTACAACAACCGAGCCGCATCATCATTTTTCACGTATTCGTCCTGACAGAAGCCACGTGAGAACAGCAGGCAAGTTTTGCAGTGGAAGCTGAGGCACAGTTGTGCCTTGGCATATATGACAGGGAATGTTAAAGGCAGGGCTTAAGCCTGAATTTCGCAATTTCCAGGCTCCAGAACTATTCCCGTTATGATCTTGTCCTGCTTGTGTCAAAAACTTCTTTTAATTCATTTAGCCCAGGCACCTAAATAAGGTTACCCATGTATGCCTTTTGTATATGCTTATCTCGTTCATCTCGTATCACAACTGTAATTTTTTCCTTCACAAAGGAGACTACTTTCAATCTTAATTTAGCCCAAGTCATAAGAGCTTTCAGATAAAAATACAAGCTCCCCTCTCCAACAACGCCGGTTTTATTTTTGGCTGCCCTTCTGTTCTATTTAGAACAGTGGACACTTGTAGCATGAGGACAGAGATATTTTTCTTTAAAATCTCTCACAGCAGGTGAGTGTTCATAGAACACTTAATTGCAGACACGTGTTTAATAATTCATTTTTCTCAAACCTGTGTGTGACTCTTTGGAAAAATAGCATCCACGAGAACAGGAGGATCAGTATGATTGCCAGTTTCTGAATTAAAATTTTTGGATGAAGTATATCTGATGTGGGCGCGAAATGCTGAAAAGCATCAGGATTCGTTTTAATTCTGCCATTTATTTTAAGAAACCATCTAATGATGTGTCTTTGAAATAAAACAAGGTAATATTTGGGTATATGAAGCATATTTATGTTGGCATATATTATGTTTCAGCCACTTGAAGTTTTTTGGCCCTTACAAAATTATAAGCAAGCGTCTTTTATGTGACCGGTGTGTGCTTAATGTGGAGCAAAATACAAGGATCTGTGCTAAATACTCATGAACCAGCATCATTTTTCAAGGCTCTGGCTGTTATTCAAGTCAGGTAATGCAGATAATATGTTACTTCTCAAAGGCCATGAAAGACACCTTGCCAAGTTAGAGGGAGCCTATGCCTCTGTGCCTTGGCCTGGAAGGAAATCTGACAAAAGAGACTTTTCTCCCTGGGAAGGCCCTTTGGGTTCACTGAAAAGCCGCGCAGCCTAAAAACAACAGATGCAATGAAATGACTCTGAACTCTTCTGAAGAAGAAAGTAAAACCTGAAGAAGAGAACCGAGATGTTACTACTCTGCTACAAATGTTTGGTAGGGCACATTTTATAACAGCTGCGGAGATGGTTTTCAGATTTATAACAGTTGTTTCACAACAAGCAAATTGTCCAGAATAGCAGAGAACAACAGTGATTTTATATATGAAATGTGGGTGAGAGAGGTGCATCTTCATGGTTGGGTGGCTCTCGCTCTGCGTGGCACTGCAGGAAGGCTGAGCCAGTGGCTCTGCAGTTGACCAGAGGTTCTGCCTTTGAGGGCTTCTCGATCCCCTCCCAAACCCAGCACATTTGCTTTTGCTGGGGAGGGCAGACAACAACCGTACTGGTGCATGCATACCTAACTCGTCTGCTCGTACTTCTCTCTCTGGCTTTCTGTACCCGTGTTCTTGTGGAGCTCTTAAAATGCAATTCAAGGGAGCCTTTCTTCTGAAAGCATCACACACCCTGGCTCAGCCCAGGACTCTGCGTGAGCTTGCTGCTGACTTCCAGCATGGTGCAGCAGGCTCGTGTGTGCCTAAATCTCTGCTAGTATCTCTTTCACACCATGAGGCCTTCCTTGTGATTCACTTTATAGGATTATCAGGGATCTGTGCTTGCTCAGCAAGTGGCTTTTTCAACACTACCAATTGTGAAAGGGAAGTCCTTTTCTTCTGAAAAAATATTTTTTTTTAAAAAAAAAGTTTCTCAATGGAGAGCGTGTCTGAGCAAGCTGTTATTTTTCAGCCCCTAGCTAAATAAGATGAAGCCTATTTCTTTCTCTTGTAAGAAAATACTCTGTTTTTCACGGTCTTCCTCCTCAGAACTGTGTTGTTCCCATAAGCTCTCTAGAATAATTTAGTTAGAGCTTTGGAGCGAAGACCAAACAGACGAAATTTCAGCCAAGAAGGTGAAAGTTTTCCCGTTCTCCTGCCTGAAGCTTATGAGTGAATAGAAATGTTGATAGCAGTAATTTCCACTCCCAGTGTGGTGGGAACTTGGTTATGAAGTGAGGAGCAAGAATTAGTTTAGAGGGTGAGGACCAAATGTGCTCCGGGGTTCTGACGCTGAGCAGAGAGGACAGGAAGAGAGAGGCTGGAGTTGTTTGGACTTGGAGTTGTCAAATGACAAATACACCAGTCTGGAGCTGTTACTTCACGTGGTGGAGTAAGCGAAGGTGGGTGTGATGGGCACCTAGCCAACCGGCACCTCTCCCTGCTGTCACCCAAGACTTGCTGAGGAGGTTCTCTCTCAAGCTGATATTTTGCAGATTTGTCTTTGGAATCTGATTAGTCTTTTTTTTTTTTTTTTTTCTTAAAACTTTCAATAAAAAAAATCTTCAGGTTTGCCTGATCCTTAGGTCATTAGGGAAGACAGGATTTCGCTGCGAAAAACATTTGAGTTCTATTTATTTGTAGTTTGTTTGAACAACAAACAGTTAACTTCAAGCTTTGCATGTGCATAATCCTCAGTGGAGCCTCTGGTCATTAAGAATTTAAGAGGGGAAGAAGAAAAGGACTAGGGCACTGGTTAAATACTGTATTTTCAGTACATCCTTATTTTTTTTCTGGCTATATTTTTAGGGCTACCCTAAGAGTGCAAGCACTCAAAACAGGTTAAAAAAGACTGCTTGGACCCTCACCTGGCCCCATCCCTAGTGTTGTTACTGCTGCCCTTTGTAGGTAACTGGTGATGTGCCCCCAGCAGCCTCCTTGGGCAGTGGAGTTATGTTGGTGGAGGTGTGGAGGCAGTCGACTCCATTTAACATGCATTTTCCACAGACACTGAGATTTCATGGATGATCTGTCGCACTTCTGTTAGCTCTCAAGAAGATCTATGTTTGGGGATTTGCTGTAGCAGTTACCAATCGGTATAAAAATATGCCCATGCCTGACTCGATTGTCCTGGGCCCAGGACTTGGGATTTTAGGTTGGCTTAATTAGTACTTTCCTTCCATTTCAAAACTTTAGGGCGTACAAACGTTTAAAATGGCTTTGTAGAAATACGCTTTCCCAGACTGTGTGAGAATTTGGCTTACGTACAGGTGTACTTTTGTGACCAGTCTCAGTGGATTTAGATGGTTTCCAGAATCAGTGTTGCTCAATTTAATGTGCAGGAGAAAAAGATTCATTACAACAATATAAATTCAAGCTGAACAAGGCAGCAGGATTTTTAGGTTTTACTGCTTGTGAACATTCAGTTTCCTTTTGCTCTGGTTTTTAATAGTATTGATTTTTTTAAAATGTACAAAAGTAAACTAAGTCAGTGTGCAAGCTGGGGAGTAAGTGTACAGTGAGAGATGTAATTGCATTGTATTCTTCAAGGACAAAAGTTTTTTTAATTCTGTCATACTTGTCATTTGAAAAATTTACAGTATTTTACTAAGATCACAGAGTAAATAACAGAAAATCAAAAGAACAAATCAACTGCTGAAATGCAATACAAGGCATCAGCTCAGCACACTGCATAGCAAACAGTCAATCACACTGCAATCACTAGCAGCCTGAACAGTGAATTAACATTTCACTGAGATAGATGAGGTGAATAAACACAGATATATGTAAATATAAACTAAGTAGAAATAGACATGATTATAGATGAGTAAACATGTGAAATCAGCATCAGTTACGCAAGCACACTTAATAATTACTTGTTGTTGACATCAGGATGATGTGCCAAAGACTGCAGACAGCAGCCACCATGTCATAAAAGGCCTTTTCTGGGTTTTGAGATATTTTCTTTGTGCAGTCCTCAGGGCTCCCTTCACCAAGGATGGCGATATTCAGTACACCTGTGTGTGATGAAGTTCTGTGGTCAGGTCTGTGACGTTGCTTCAGAAGGCTGTTGAGGAAAGCGCATGCATATCCACGCTGGTGTGGACAGTGCCGACCTTGGTGGATCCACTGTCTGCGAAGGCATTTTGGAAATAAAGCCAAGCAAGCAGCAGGAGTCGAGGTCAAGGCCCACAGCTTAGCATCTCGGCTGTGACCTCCAGATCGCCTGGGTTCAGGGTTGGCGTGTCCCCTGATGCCTGTGGTCTGTGTGGGTGGTTGTTGGGCTCCCTAGCACATGACTGCAGCCCACTCTGAGTATCTGATGCTGCAAGTTTTGAAGGGGTCTGCTGGCCTGCTGCCTCAGGAGTGGAGTCCCAGCAGCCCCTCTCTGCTGCGCGTGTCCTCAGCTGGTGGTTGCTTCTCCACGTAGTGCTAACTGGTCTGAAGCTTCACTCTGAAACTGTGGTGGGTTGACCTTGGTAGGCTCCCAGCTGCGCGCTGGAGGGAAGTACCTGCTCTGTCATGGTGTCCTCGTGGGCTGCAGGGGAGTCTCTGCTCAGGCGCCCAGAGCTCCTGCTCCCCTTCTGACCTGGGTGCTCACAGGGCTGTTTTTCCACACTTTTTACCTCACTCCTCACTGCCGTGAGGTGTTTTGCCCCACCTTAAACCAGTTGCCACAGAGGCACCACCATGACGAGCTTGACTGTGTCCTCCTGTGGGGCCGTTGTGGAACTGGCTGTGGCTGGGGCAGCCCTGACGTCTGTATCCTCACAGAGACCCCCCTGCAGCTCCCCCCGCTGCTGCCTTGACACCCACACCCCATCCAGACAGTGATGGTGTGCATGTCAAGCAAGAAGCCTCTTGGGCCCTCAGCGACCGCTCTCGTCTGGTCCACACGCGCTGGAGTAGGGCAGAGCCTGGCCTCCAGGCTTGGTCAAAAGCAGCAGTTGGAGCATGTCACTCGGTCGAGCTGCCAAGCATGTTGAGTCACCCCGTGGCACACTGTAGGGATGGTGAGGGGCTGCATAAGCACTTAGCCTAGGTTAAACCAAGGGCAAAACTGGGATTAAGGAGGGTCCTGCAGTTTTAGGGCAACAAAGCTCGTGAAGGGTGTAGGGAACAAGTCTTATGAGGAGCGGCTGAGGGAACTGGAATTGTTTAGTCTCGAGAAGAGGAGGCTGAGAGGAGACCTTATCACTCTCTACAACTACCTGAAAGGAGGTTGTAGTGAGGTGGGTGTTGGTCTCTTCTCCCAAGTAACTAGCAATAGGACAAGAGGAAATGGCCTCCAGTTGCATCAGGGGAAGTTTAGATTGGATATCAGGAAAAATTTCTGCAAGGGTGGTCAAGCATTGGAACAGGCTGCCCAGGTAGGTGGTGGAGTCCCCATCCCTCGAGGTGTTCAAAAAACGTGTAGATATGGCAGTTCAGGACATGGTTTAGCACGCATGGTGGTGTTGTGTTGATGGTTGGACTTGATGATCTTAGAGGTCTTTTCCAACCTCAAGGATTCTATGATTCTGTGATTTAGCAAAATCTTCAGAGACTGCTGTTCAGGGGTGAAGTTGCGCTCTGCAGCTTCAGGTGCCGGGTGCCAGCTTGCGGCTGCTGAGGCGAGGCAGAGGCACCATCTTCCAGTGCCCCCCTGGCTTGGTCTGATCCTGCCCTGAGCCACTGTGCTCTCTACCCTGCTTGGAAAAGAAGAAAAAAGAAGGGGCTTTCTGCAAGATTATGGGTCTGAATCTGCTCCGCAGAGGCTCTGGTGACCGCGGGTGCTCGCAGGGTTTTGGGTGCCGGTGGCTGGAGGCAGGGAGGGGAGGCGAGCGGGATGAGGGGCAGAGCAAGGCCCTCTGCCCCTGTCAGGGGCTGCAAGCTGCCAGACTGGCTCAGCTGTGACTTGCAACTGCACCCTTCGCGTTTTAATCTCTTATACATGAGGAAGATGCATTTAAGGATTGTCTTCTTTTGGGATCGCTGAATCTGTATCCCTCCTAGATCGGGGAAACTCAGCCCTCAGTTCATCAGTAGCTTAGTGTTTAAACCACCTGGGCTTACAGAAGTCGCGCCTCTCCCTCAAGGACGTATTTGTGGACGTGTCCAGAATGTGAAGACATGAAACTCCCACTAGCTCCACTACGGACATTGGTTTGGTGTCTTTGGGCTGAAGAGGCTTCTCCTCTCCCTCTGGCCCCTTTCTGCATCCCAGCAGCTGTCTCGTTTGTAGGTCAGGTTCATCTCCGAGGTGGTCAATCAGAATCGTGTTTGAAATGCGGCCTCAGTGTGAGTGGTGCGCTAAATGCATCAGGGGTGGGCTCTGTTAACTTCCTCTGTGGAGTTATATGTTTTAGTGCTTTATAGGGATACGAGATCATCAAACACTTCTCTCTTGGACAAAGCGATGTTTCAAAATGACCCTTGGATCACATACTGCCAAATTGTCTCGTAGAGTGAGTGCAGAAGAAAAATATACACATTCAGCCTGGATGCCTAGTTTCATCCATCCAAGTCTGTGATGTAAATCCAGAAGACACAACTGTATTTTCATGAAACTTCTTTTATTGATTATTAAAATGCTATGTGATACATTTTTTTCATTTTTGCTGAGTCTTTCAGGCCTGAATGTCACTTTGGTTTCTTTGCTGACTCTCACTTTCAGTGATTAGTTTCTTACCAAGCATAGGCCAGCCTGTGCAGGTTTCCAAATACTTACAGACTGTAGGATTTTTATGTCAGTCCACATCTAAAATGAAATTAAAGGTTGTTATTTGTATACTTAAAACTGTATCTGTTAATTCTCACGAATGTCTTAACAGCTTTCAGAAAAAATGGCAACGTATGGTACGTTTTGTAGGTTTGGTGTGTCAGCTGTTCTGTAATTTCCAGTGCTATGACCATGTTATAAACGTGCAAAAATCCATTTATTAAAAAGAATAAACCGTAAAAATGGTTCTAAATTGTCATATACCTGATTGAATGCTCAGGGGGTTGGGGGGAGCCCTCTGTTGCCCTCATTTACAGGCAAGCCAGATGGACTTTATTCATTTCAAGAAAAAAAGGTACTCGAGCAGAAACTGTGCTTGTCATGTTGCAGTCTGTGCTGATTTTGTGTGGCCAAGGCCATTCAACCTGGATTTGTAGCAGAAGTGCCAATTATCTTATAATTTAGATTAACATGACACATTCCTTGCTTATCTGATGTTGTGTCCTCATGGGGGTAACTTGGTTATTTTTCCAGGCAAGCCAACATTCATGAAAGCTCCTGAAGATCAGATTGGGATTTCTGGAGGAGTGGCCTCTTTTGTGTGTCAGGCAACAGGAGAGCCCAAACCTCGTATCACATGGATGAAGAAGGGGAAGAAAGTCAGTTCTCAGCGGTTTGAGGTAATTACAAAAAATAAACATAAAAATTTGGTAATCAAGCTAATGCTTGCAGGTCTTAATTACACAATAATTGTCATTGCAACCCAGGTATCTCTGCATCACTACACTACAGAGCCTAGAGCTTTAGAGTAAAGTTACCTTCCCTGCATCAATGCAGTCCTGTAGAGCAGGGGTTGTGCTTTGAACGTGATGCTGGAAGCACACAGAAGAAATCACAGAATCACAGATCACAGAATGGTAGGGGTTGGAAGGGACCTCTGTGGGTCATCTAGTCCAACCCTCCAAATGCTTCTTCAGGTGGGATACTGGGGCTTACACTGAATTGGGTGGCAGATAAGAGTTGGATCTAGCAGTAGTTTTCTGTTTTCCTTGGGAAAATGGACAAGGTGCCTCCTTGGCTCGCTAGCCCCAGTGAAATTCGACAATGGGATGCCAAAATCCTACTGGGATGCATTCTAGGTGACGGCTACTGCCATCCCTTCTGCAAATGTGCTTGGAAGGGGAATGGCGAAGTCATCTTGAGGGGTAATTTCACTTCTCTGTGAGCTGAAATCTGAGTGAAAGGAAGAGGGAAGAGCAGGTATCAGAAATGCTTTTGAAAAAGGGTTCATATTTTAAATAGCAAACACATTTTCACTGACTTTCTCCACCTTTTTCTCCACTTTTCATTTTTGGAGTTGGGTTCTCTTCTCTATAACTGCCCTTGGAAATGTGACCCTTCTACCATTCTGCTGCCTTTCCTCTAATCCGGTGTCTTTGATGTTTTTGCTTTTCTGACTGGAGCACAAGATGACTTTGCTGCTCAGAATGGATTGATTCAAGTCACCAATTTTAATCATAATTTTGTATGTGAGCAGAAAACCTTGATTAAAGTAATCAATTTTAATCTTGTTTTACATTGTTATTTTCCCCTAATAAAGGTTAAGTTTTGTTGTATAGCAACCATTTACACGTTTTGATTTATAAGTAAATACAACCTTATAGTGAATTTGGTGCTTATTGTGGCTGGCCAGAGTGCTATGCCATATTGTGTGCATTTATACAGGTAATTTCATACCTTTATTCACATCAGTTTTGATACATATTGAGGTATTTTTATTGTTTTAGGAGACAAAATATTTTTTTTTTAATTTTGTTAGATAACTATTGGTTTTACTTCACTATTAGGCTAGTCTTTGTTTGAAGGAATATTGGAATTCACTTGACATGGGAAAAAAATCTGATGTACACATGCTGAGATATTACACAGAAGAGATATCTGTTGTTAGCAGTTGAACAGCATTTCTGGTCTCAGTGTCTGCCAGGTCCTTGGTAGTTGTAGCTCCCTTCCTCTCACACAGAGTGTTAGTTCAAAGGACAGTAAGGGCAAAAGAGCTTTTCTGCTGTTTCATCTCATGGCTTTTTAGTTCTTATCGCTGAAGTGGATTAATCTCTGCGTCTGACTTTGTCTTAGTTTAAAATATGGCAGTAGCCCTGTCCTGTGTAAAGGTTGTGGAAAGTTTAGCATTTAGTTACACTTCCGTATTTAATTTAAAACTGAGTATTTAAAAAAACACAATTTAATTCCTTAAAATGTACTGTGGTGATGCTCATGTTTCTCTGTCCTGCTGCTTGACCCCAAACCAGGGTTTTTTGCAAGCGGTTTCTATTACTTAGAACAGAAGGGCTATTCCTTCCTGCCCGAGGAATAACAGATTTTCACTGGTCTTGGGTATGTTTTGATTTCTTCCTATTTCTCCTATCACTGCAGAGTCTTGTGGCACACATTGTTTTTCTCCTGCCTGCGCTCATTTGGTCTTTCTGCTGTGAGCAGCACTCCTAAACAGGGCTCTTGAAAGCAGGGTGAAGGTTTTACGTGGGGGTAATGAAGGTCCTAGGCTGAGGTCCGTGTGTCTGGAACAAAGTATGGCTGAGTCTCTTCATCTGCCCCCGCAGTTCCCAAGTGGCAGGAGGGAGCCTTGTGCCTTTCCCTCATGCGGTCACCATCTGCAGCAGAGTTCAGATTTCCAACTTTTGCTGTGCTCAATAATAGCAGAAGGGTGAGTTTGGCATTAACGGTGGCCTGAGGCTGTGCCTTCACAGCCTTGCCATTATGGAGTAGCTTATTCTGATCCAGCTGCAAACTAACAAATATCTCTTTCTTCTGTGTAGAACTTAGAGTAATGCATGTTATAGCTTAACGGGATGGATGGAAAGGCAATGATTTATTAAGCACTTAATTTCTTTTGCTGGGGAAGGAATCGTAATTACATCATTGTCGATCATGGCAGAGATGCAAAGTACCCAGTGCTGAAGGATGTTAAAACCCCTCACTTTCTGCTGGAGTTAGCATGCACTGTAGGGGCTCAAGGTTTTATTCTAGTTCTGTTGCTATTTTCCTGATAATCCCACAGGAGTATATCATTCTGCTCTTCCATCAAGGTGAAAGTTGGCACTAAAATGCTATCAGTGTGATTAGTAAAACCATTAGTGCAAATATGGCTCAGATGTTTTAAATCATCGGATCCACATCTTTATTACCAGGTTGATAATTTGTCAACCTTAATTGATTCATAAAGAACCTCGTTGGATCTTCATTTGTTCTGGCCTCCTCAGAGGACAAATATGTTCTTGACTCTGAAATTTTTGCAGTTCTGGGCTTGGAACGCTTGACTCATTGCATGGTATTTTATAGCTTACAAGGTTTGTTTTGGATTTTGGTTTTTAACCCCTAGATTGTTTTGAATTTCAGTTTTTGTTGCAGAAGATATCAGTAAAGAAGTGCTTTCTTTTCATTGTTAAAGGTTATTGAGTTTGATGATGGATCAGGATCAGTTCTGCGGATACAGCCCCTGCGTGTTCATCGCGATGAAGCTATCTATGAGTGCACAGCAACCAATAGTGTTGGGGAGATAAACACGAGTGCCAAATTAACAGTGTTAGAAGGTAAGTGCGAAGTTTTTTCATGCCTTAGGTAGCAGAAATCATGGCTTTAGCTTTGGTAGCTACGTGTTGGTGTGGTGCTTTTAAATGGCATGGTGATATTCCAGCTTGGTTTGGAAAAGCTGTGTTCTTCCTGTATCACTTGCCGTAATTTCTTCTAGTGATAAAACTTAGTGTTTTTGAGACAATTGTGAAGGGGTTGCAGGTTCTGAACTTTCTTTTAAGTGTTTTAGTTGTATTGTCTGATTGAAGTGTGTCATGTGTAACTTGGAGGGCTAGCTGTAGAAACATTTGTATACTTTTCTCATGTGTTTGCTTTGATATAATACCCATCTTCAGGGTATCTAAGAATTGTATCTGACAGAAACGTAATGTATGTTGCTGCACCTTCTGGATTAAATCGGCACAATTCTTGAATAGGTTTTCGGGTGACTCTTCAGATTTTGGGTTTGATGTGGAATTTAGCTGGGTTTACTTTTCACTGTAGTCACAACTTCTTATTCTGTTTCTCCTGTTAAAGAATAGATTTTGATCCTTGTCTGCTATATGAGCAGGTTTTATTGTGCTTGCTATGTTGTTTCTTCTAAATGGAATGTTTTGTGGAAGAACAGCATGTTAGATATAAAGAGGCTTGTGATCAGTTCATGATTTTTTTTATAGTAGATTGTAGAATTATTGTCTGCTTTTAAGGAAGTGTAGTTTTTTTCAGCACATCAGTGTGTTGTGTTATTTGTTTGCATTTAAGATTTTGTAAATGTACTGAGATGGTACAAATCCAGGGCATTTGACTGAATAGATTTTTTTTATTAATTTTTTTTTTTTAACTTGCATTTACTGAGACAAGCAGGAAAAGGCTTAGGCAGATTGCTGGGTCTGTATGGACTGACGTGGAAACTTTTGAGTAATGAAAAAACTAGACTGAAAAGCATGCATTGTTGTAAGATTTTGAACCAGAAGAGACTGGTTATCCCAATGGTGAGTGTGCCAGCCGTACAGTACAAGTTGCCTATTGTCCCTTGATCTCCCATCCTCATTTATAGCATAGAGGTAATCATATTTTCCTCTCTGCTCTGTGGGAAAGAATACATTAAACAACTGTAATGTGCTCGGGCACTGCGGCGATGGGAATCGTAGAAATCATTCAATACCTGATGTGGTTGTGTATCTTGTTTCTGGAGGTAGGGCATCTTTAGAGGAGCAGCTTGCTCTTCAGTAGTGGCATTACTAAGAATAGGGTAACAGGTAGACTTGAGAATTATTGGGGGAAAAAAAATCAGATCCTTTTTGTTACTTCTTACCTTTGCAGTCATGTATGTGAGTGCAGAAAGCTCAGTGGAGCTCTTTCAGCAGTTTACATGCAGATCTGCATTTAAATGCTTCTTGCAACTGTATTTTTGTGATACTAGATAACTTGAATACTCAACTGTTCAAGCACATTCTTGTTTCCTTTGCTTGCTGTTGCCTTGATGTATCTTAGATATGTATGCACACGCACACACACGCTAATAATTTATTTGCTCTGTGTTAAAATGTTCAAAGGTCCACGGAGACATGCATTGCATAAAGGAGCACAATGGTATATCTTAGCTCCGTGGTGCTCCCGCTGATTTCCTGATGAGGTAAAACTTGCAGACCACCACATAAATAGGGAATGTTAGGAAACACCAGAGGCAGGAAAAGACATGCGCGTGCACAGTTGAAGAGCCACAGAAGCAAAATTTGCTACCAGTCAGACTCGGAACCTGCTTTTCTGTTTGGAAACTTCCTTTAATCGGGAGTAAGACTAGTTTAATGTTACCCTGTAAGGTCAAAACCACCTGGCTGGGGGGCTGTGTTTCTCTCTAGCTGGAGAGTATTGACCCCTTGCTGAGCACTCTCATAATGGGCATAATTAAGAAACATTTTCTGTGTAAGAGTTCGTGTGTGCTTATGCATATAGGGTTGTGAGCTTGATTACAGAGGATGAAGAGCTACATGTGCTTCTTACGTTGGCTTAACTGACGAAGGTGATGAGTTCTGTTACAATGCATCTGCATTTAAGAAAAAACGTTTTGCATTTCTCTTTTCTGAGACTATCTATGGGCAAGTCTATTTTTTTCAGTCATGCTATCTTACTGTTCTGTGTTGTCTGCCTTAGATTATGCTGTTTCTGCATTTTGGGAGCATGAATTTTTTTTATTATTAATATTCCTTTGTTTGGTTATGTGTTGACGAAGTGGTTATTGCAACTCAGTACCCTGATTGTGGTTTAGTCTCAGCGGCCTCCAAAAAAATAGTGGTGCCCCACCTCTCCCTTACACCATCACTTCCCTAACATGAATTTTGTAGAGGTATTTGAAAATGACATATTTCATGTGGAACCGTTGATACCCTCAAGACTGTCAACTAGGATTGGATTTTCCCTCTGCTTCTGGCATTAAAATAATTTCTGTAATTGCTCTCAGGTGGCAGTTTGAATGATGCAGAAATTCTGCTCTTCCTTTCAAGAATTTGACTAACGCAGTGGTCCCTGGTGCATGACAAAGCTCTATCAGAGATGTCCTCATGGTTACATGCTGCTAAATACACAGCTCGTATTGATTTTTACATTAAAAATCCTTTATAACAATAAGTTTTAATGCTTCTTCACAATTTGTTCCTTAGAACATAGGCCTTAACATTAAATCCAGAAGTCACAGTCAGGGTTTAACAGGCTGTTATTAGATGTCTTTGTAGCTAACTAATCTGGAGCTTTATTTTATTTAGATTTCTGCAATGTTTTACAGATCAGAGGCAGATAATCCTTTCTAATTGCCAACTTATTCCATTCTGAATATTAAGAGAGAAGCAGAAGTCCAGTGTCCGGGAGGAATCGGGAATTCTCACATAAGTGAATCTCTTTTAACGGTTTGGTTCCCTACTAGCCTTTCATTCTCTGCTCCCATGTCTCTCATTTTTCCCTTATAACTGCAAATCCTGTTGTGACCAACCTATGTATACTTAGTGTAACTCGAAATTATTTCTCCTGTTGATAGCAGGAGAAATAAACGTGCGTATACCTTCTCTTCTCATTTATCCTGGGTAGCTGATAAGCTGAATTATGTATGAGTCACATTGAACATTTCTATCTTTTTTCCAGTTATGACCTGAAGCAGCACAGAAGTATGTTCCTGCCTGCCTGGCAGAGGAGGAGAGCAGTGCAGGGAGGGGAGGACTAGAATCAATAAGCTGACACACATTCCCGAGAAAAGCCTCAGGGACAGTTAATGGCACTAACAAATTAATAAATATATTATTCAGTGGTAATGTTGAGAATTACAGAGCTTTTTAAATAGGGAGATTATATGAAATGTGAGTAGGAAGGATGAAGAACAGGGCAGCAGGCTGATTGCAGGTGTCTACATGCTGTCCTTCCGCAAGACTCCTTGTACATTCAGCATTGCAGCTGTGTTAGGAAAGGTGACGATAGCAGTGTTTGACTCTGGTTACCTGTACACTGCAGTATACCTTCAGTCTGGGGTTTCCAGCAGTCTCCACCCAACTAGAAGATAGGGAAAAGCAGTGCAAAAAAAAAAGTCTGCAAAGGGCAGGGAGGAGCATATTGATTCTTTGGGAAAGGAAGGAGGCTCAAATACAAAGCATGTTATCAGTCCCTTCTCCCAGGGCTTTCCAACTTTGACATTTGGTTACAGGTTTTGATTTCCAGAACTGGGAAACTGTTTAACTGTAACTGGTCCTTTAATGCTCTGCAAGCAGTCTTTTTTCACTCCCCTGTAACCCAGAGGATAACAGTCATATTCAAGTGACACTGAATATATTCAGAGTCTCATTTCCCTTTGTTTTTTAAGTAGGTTAAATGAAAATGAAAATACCATCTCCAATTTCCATTTCCAGCACAGATCTATGCAAATCCCCTATGCCCCTATCCCAGACTCATGATCATGTGGTGTGCAGTTATCTGCCTGGAGAGGGCTGCCAGGCTCTGCAGGAGAGCAGCTCCTGGTAAAGAGGACAAATGGAAGAGCTGGGAAAGGGTTGCTTGCACACTGGTTTGCAGTCTAAAGGTAGCCTGGCGAGTGAAGTTTTACTGGCTGGCTTTGTGTTGACAGAAGTTGGGAAGGTTTTGGTGTGTTTCAGTGGAGCCCTAGAAAATTCCCCGAGTGCAGCAGTTGTCCCGGGGTGGGAAGCACCTCCACCTTATTGTAATTTGCTGTTTACTGAACCATGTCATGAGCTTAATTTCTTTCACCATCTGCCAGCTGCATTCCAGTTCCTGGGGTTACCCTGTTTGAAATGCTGTAAATGATAAACATTTGACTGTTACAAATGATTTCTGCGGAGAGCTAGATCTCAGAAGGCCTGAAACAATATGCCCTTTTTGTAAACACTCTTCTAAAAGTGGTCTTGTCATTGGAATAGTAAACAGAAGTTAGCTATGTTTAATCCTTGTTTATGTTTGGTTAGTTACAAAAGGATCTGTTGGATTATTGTACTTTGGCTCACGTTTGTCTTCATTGCTTTTGCATCTTTTTGCCAAGAAGAATTTCTAGCAATGTGTTATAAAATTGAAACAATTATAGGAGGGAAATTGAATCCATTTGGATGCGCTCATTCTGATTGTGTAAATGAATTAAGGCTCCCTGCACCTTGCTGGGGGGATTGGGGGATGACAGGTCTTTTCTCTACACGTTTCGTGTTCATGAACTGTTCCAACTTCATTTGGTCTCTCCCTGGGAAGACAGGCTGCTGTGATGGCAGAGGCCCTACTCCTGTTCTTTGCTCTCTACACAGGCAGTCCAAATAGTACTTTCTTTCTGCGTGAAGCAGGCAGTTAGTGGACCTCTGTGCCTACTGCATTTCCGAGAGCTGCAGCACAGTGAGCCTCCGCGTGCTTCACTGCTTGTGGAGATGTCCTGAAATACAGTGATGCACAGAGAAATGAAGAAGCCTGAGTGTGTTTGCTTTGTGTTAGGTTGTGGCATGTCCCATGCTTGTTAAAACAGAAAACATGAAGCCAAGTACTCATGGTGGCCTCATTGAGAAGTTTAGGTTGTCACCCAGAAGAATGTAAATCCCAGCTCACATGGCCTTATACTAATAAGGTATAAACAATATTCACAAGGAAAGAGTGTCTTGTGCTGCTCAGCAGCAGGTTGCCTGGTGTTGGTCTGGTAGGGCAAGTTAGGAGACCTGTCAGCCTGCTAAGAACATCCTGCTAGTCATTTCTGAGGTAATGAACAGTGGCTAGAAGAATCCTGAAAGTTCAAGGGGAAAGAGGTGCTCAGAAGACTGAGCAGAACTGGCGATCTGTTTCAATTAGACCAAGAAGATTTACAGAGACTCTTTTACTTGTATCACCATTATGTCCCATGCTGTCAGTACTTAGGCCGCCACAATATCTGAAGAACTGTTTCAGCTGTTTAATTTTGGTATCTATAGAGCACCTGTTATCTCAGTCCTGGTGTGAAACTCCTCCTTCTTGTTATTTTATTTATTTACTTTCAAAGATTGGATTCAATAAGAACATTAGTGTTACTCTCACAGTTTATTTTTTGTAATATTTAACAAGAAGGGCTTCCTTGGCTGTGAAAGAGGGACAAAAGTAATTTTCTTAGGCGAAGAAAAGTTTGAAGTGTTGTTGGTCTCTCATCCAAACAGGAGAGTCAGCAAATCTCTAAAATATATCAGACCTAAATGCCATAATTTCCATTTCTTATCTCTCTTTAAATGATTAACTAATGGCACATAACCATATAATATATCTGTGATAGCAAGTTCCATCAGAAGACTGCCATGCAGTAAGGTTAACATCCAGGTTCATTCCACAAGTTTATGAAGCAAGAAATAAAACCTTTGAAAAGTTTTATATGAAATATCACGTAGTTAATGCCAAGCTGAACCCTTTGGAGCTGTGCACTGCCATAAAACATTGTGTCTGAAAAGGTACTGACCTCTTAATCTTGAGAACATTTTTCTTTTGCAGCAAGTGGCTTTTTCTGCATATTGCCTCTCAGATGAGGTCCGGTGAGATTACATCTGTAACAGGATGGGCTGTTGTGTCACGTTCTTATCAGCAAGTTAATGGCATCAATGATATCGCAACACGCAAAAGCAGCACCTGTGATTCATAAAAGACTTCCCAGATAAAAACAAGTGAGCTTTCAGTGTCAAACAAACAAGAAGGAAGTATATTCTACAGAATTCTACAAAAGTTGTATCGCAGGGTTCGTATTGCCGAGTACTAGGTAGCTTGAAGTTGTCAATGTGCAGTTGTGGCAAGAAGTGTGCCGTTATATCCAATAAAAAGACTTCTCAGAGCTCCTTGTCTCACACAGTTGATTTATTCTAAGTTGATTCAGCAGTTTATAAGCACTGACTTTGGTACTAGAAAACATGTTCAGCTGAGAACTTTTGTTGCCAGTAACAGTTGTCTCTTCTACTTGCTCCATTTCTCAAATCCCTCGTGAGATGCTCAGAAATGTGGATGCTCATTCAGAGCTTTGTGGCAACCTACTGGAAACTTCTGTCTGTTACAAAAATTGATAATTGAGCCCTGGGCGTTACTTTCTCTCTTTTCCTGGGCTCAGGGTGTAGAGACAGGTTGCTTCTCACGCTGTGCTGTCTTGCAGCTTCCTGGGAGATTGTCATGGAAAGTGTGTCAGGCTGTTCTCCTACTGCTGCTCTGCTAGCAAAAGGTTCAGCCTATTCCAGTAGGTAGATGAGGCACAAACAGATTAGTTTGACTCTCTGGCAGAGATGCGCTCACGCAGGCAGATTCCTGACTTGCTGGGGAGGCATCCCTGTGGGTTGCCATCTCCCAGCTGAGTCCAGGGATGGCCAGATGACTGCTTCTGCGTCTCGGTTCCAGTTTTAAATCAGACAGGTTAGATTAAATCGTCTGTGGTTTAAACTAACCTGTTTTGACTCTCTGTTGGAACAGATCATCGGTCCCAGCTGGGAGGCAGCAACCACCAGCGCTGCCTTTCACGTCACTGCAGAAAGGCTGGCATTCCCACGTGTCTTGACCCCTGTGGCCACAACAATGTCTGAAAGCTTAGACAGGGCTGGGATTTTGGTGTCGGTATGCAGTAAACCAGGGCAGAAACCTTGGCTCAGGCCCAGGCTGAAAAGAGTGGTAGTCTAAAAAGGGCAGGAGAGCAGAGCAAGAAAGTGAAGGAGGAGATATGTGTCCCATAAGCTTTTTGGACTAGGTACTACAGGGGAAGAAAACACAAGAATAACATAGGAATGATGTAACAGATTGTAAATCTTGAAGTAAATACATTTGTTAGATAAATGATGTTGTTTTAAGTTATGTGCTAGGCGATGGCCCAATCTGTACCAGAAAAGGCCAAGTAAGCCTCCCCTTGCAGTAAAATCCCCACATTGTTCCATCAATGATCTTCCAGTCTTCTTTTCAATTCTCCTGGTCTTAGTCGTCCTATTCTGCACCTGTTCCTGTTCGATTTCAGGTTCTTTTTTTTGAACACAACCAACTAAAGATGTGTACACAAGGAGCCTTGCAAGTGTCTTTTCAAAAGCACGATTGGATCCACGGGTTTTGGAGATACCATCAGATGTATACTAGGGTCATAGTTGCTTTTTTAATTCATTTCGTTACTGGCTAGCATAGCTTCTCTGTGTTTCTCTAATGCACCCGCATTTGTCTTCTCTCCTCTTGTTTCCAAGCAATATGTACCAGGCTTATAGCAAAAATTCTTAGTATTTCTTATATTCGTTCCTATTATCCCTGTCACTTAAGGTGATTCGGCTCTTCTTGCTTGATTTTTTTTTTTTTTGTTACTGTCCTCTTTATTTACAGCATCTCCACAACGCTGTCAGTTTAATACCTGCCTTTTATGCAGAGGGTGTTAATGCATGTAGTCATTTCAAAACTGATACTTGAGGAACTTATTGATAGAGACCATTGTTGCACTACCAATAAAAAAAAACAGTGAACAAGAGAGTGGAGTTGATTAGGTGTCAGTGAGCCCTGATTTGGTTCTCAGAATGTTTGCCTGGTAATGACTAGGCTGAGGCTGGACCCAGTGACTCTCAGATAATAAACTGAGTTTGGAGGACTGGCAGCCAGAAGAAAATGCTTTTATTAATGAATTGTGCATACATAGATCTAGAATTCTTTCAGAGAAGAAAAAAAAAGATACATGAAAACCCACAGTTATAACTTAATCAGTTTCTTATTGTAAAAAAGCACTTTAATGCAAGTGTATTGAACTCATCTGGAACGGGCAAAGAAGAAGTTAGCTCCTGTAGATAATCTGCGTAACTGTAACTGTAAACCTTGTCAGAGTCAAAACCCATGTTTCTTGTCAGATTTAAAGATCTACTAGTGACCATCAGAAGCTAAAATAATAGATCTTTATAATCAGATGTTTCAAAAGACCTTTATTGGTGCTGGATCTCTTTCAAAATGCCTCGTTCTGAGAGCGTCTGTAGTAACCTGTAATTGACAGATGTGCTCTCTGTAGCTTGTATGTCAGTCCTGCTGATAGCTCCTGCTGACTAATAAAGTTAGTTGCTGGTGTGTATTTGTAGAGTCTTTGAAGTCTGTTAGGTTGTGGAATAGCTTTAGTAGCTCATTGTTTGAACTATGGGAAATTAGTGGGAAACACTGCTTGATAATGCCATATGGATTATCTGCTTTGGTTCCAAGGTAAAAGGGAAGGGCAAGAGCAAGATGTTCTGAAAAGTCTTTCAGAGTCCTTAACTACTTTGGCAAAGTTGTCTTCTGTATCTGCTGATAACCAAGAGACTCTTTGCTCAAAGCTTAGTGACCTATTGTCATTTACTGGTATGCCATGACTTACACAGGTACTTAAGAAGACATAGCACCACAGTGATCTTCTATAACGTCTTCTGCAGAAGTGGGAGAATATATCCACTTAATAGAACTGGAGAGTAAGTTCTTAAATGGAAAATGGAGCATGGAGAGTACAGAATGTGATAACCATGACCATAGGGAATGCAGTGCTTACAGCTACCAAAGCATAAATCTGTGCATGCAAGAAAGTTTCTATACAGTCATCTTCGGCTTATGTTCTGTGCCTTATCTTCTTCCTCTCACTAAAAAAAGAAAAATAATCACAGCCCAAATTAAATTATTCTTGGAGAAATCACTATTTTAAAATGAAAGCCAGAAAAACATGAAACTGGAATATCAACGCGTGCTAATAAATGTATAGCCAAAACAGCTGTGCAGAAGAGAGGATGTCTCTGTAAGGGAATAGTATACTTCATGTCTCACTGGCCGTACCTGTGGAAGAGAACATTTCACAAGTACTTCAACTTCCTCTCCTGCAGAAAAAGGAAAATCACATAATTGCTACTGATGGACCACCTTTTTGGTCTTGGTCCGAGATGTTGACTGTACAAAACAAAGCTGGGTTTGCATTAAAGACCTGTGATATTGATGATTCTGACGGCTGGTTTCTGTGCGTCATGCTTATTCGCAGGTCCCACATCTAGTTTTCCTTCTGGATCTCATGTTGATCTCGTATTGTTTTTACAGAGTCTGGTGTCAGGAACACTCTACATTTGTGATGCTCATTAGAATGCAGTGCCCAGATAATGAGCAAAAGGAATAATTGGCTCTAGTTTTGGATGCAAGGAAGTAATTATTGTGACCATTCATTGTTAATTTGTTATTTGAGCTGTTAGTGACTAAAATATGTTTGATATAAAGATGATCTAAAATATATGCATTCCACTTACTGTCTTGGAAGCCCAGAAAATCTTTATGAAAGTTTTAATCTTGTAGTAGTAAAAACAACACTTTCCCCATAGAGTTTTCTAACAGCTGTTTATTCTTGTGGATGTTTCAGTTGGATAATAAAGTAGTGACTCTTTCTCGCACTCTCACCTGCTCAGATTCTTTCTGCCCAGAGCTCCAGAATACCTCTTTCAAATCCTTTATCCTAAGGAAAACCAGCGGGTGTGAGGTATAATAAGATCTGTCTTTTCAAGATCATCTAGCGCCTTGATGAGGCAGGTTGGACGACGCCGTGGGAGAACAGTGCAGCGTATTCATCTGTTGTGCTAATCCTGTGGTCTTGTCCTTCAAGCCTGTTATCACAAGGGTCCAGCCTGGATGAAACCTTTCTAAGTTCTTGGTGTAGCAGTTGAGTGGAGAAGCCTAAGTAGTAATCAGAGCTATAACTTCATCCAGCTGTAGTGTACAAATGTTCACTGTTATGTTGCTGTTACAAGCTGAGACTGCGGGGAATTTCCCTGTGATAAGAGTGCCTGTTGGCACAGGATGCAGAATACTTTAAATAAAACTAGCTGCACAAAGCCCTACACACAACAGAACTGGCATTACGACCTTTTAGCTACTTGGAGACCACTGGAAAGGCACTGGAAACATTAACCTGTTGGAGACCTTAAAAGCCCGAAGTCTTGCTTTTTGGCACTACAGCTCCAACATGGTGCTTTGTTTACAAGCAAGAATTTATTTTTCTGTATCGCTTTGATTTAGACAATGCCATAGTTGGTCCCAATGAGGAGAAAGTCCTTGGAGAGAGAGCAGATATCATAAACATACTGGTGAAAAATGCATAAACTGCACCTGGGGTGTTTTTAACAAAAGCTGTTGTAGGGGAAGGTAATGAATTGGGGAATGCATAGTCCAAGATGACCGGCTATCTGGTATAAAGAAGGGCAAACAAAGAAGGTGAGGAGGAGGAACAGAACGAGTCTTTTGAAGTGAGCCTGCATCTCCTTCACTTTGAGTCCAAGCAGGGAAGGGTAGTGCATGCCAGCAGTGCTACATACAGTTCGGGGAAGTGCCTTCCAGATGGAGCTCCGTGCCTAACGTGCGACGAACAAGCCAGGCAAAGCAGAGCTTGCTGTCCCTTGGAGCCTGTCTGGAATGGAGACAAGAGCCCACCTGAACCCCTGGCAAGTACCAATCCACTGAAAGCCTACATATGGTAGAGCTCACAGTGGTTCACCTGGAAGAGTGAAGAGGTCAGCAGAGAGTGCCCTTGCTTGCATGAACCATTCTCTGTAAGAAGATTGGAAGTTGTCTTCTGCCTCCTGCCAGGAGGTTAATTAGGGTAACTTTTTTTTCTGTGAGAAGATCACTGACGTGAAACCTAGCTAGATTATGCATGTAGATGTATCATCAGCAAACCCAGTATTGAAGTCGTTGAATGGGTTGAGGCCAGGCGGAAACTCAGTGTGTGTTCTTTACAAATAAATTATTTGGTTGCTTGATTTGGATATGAATTTGTCCCTTCAAAAAGCAGCATTGCAGAGAACCTTAGCTGATGCTTCGCCTGCAGGAATAATGTGTCCACGTGGAAAAAATAGCAGTTGTTTTGCCTAGAGGTGGTAGGCTTAATCAGAGTCCACCTGACTGGCATGTAGCACACATGCTGTCATTCTGACTTCTGCCTGCCATGTTCTCATAGTCCTGAGGAAGGAATTGCTGACCAGAAGAGTAGTATCTAGACTGCAGTTTAACACACATGAGTAAAATCCATGTCTTTTGCAGTAGTACTTTCAAAAGGACGGGGAATGAAAAGGATTCTAGAGGATTCATGTTTTTACTACTTAAACATTAAAAAAGATAGAAGTGCTAAAAAAAACCCATAGCTCTTGCCTCAGGCATGAATTTACTTGCTTTAGTTTGTTGTTCAGTTCGGTTCATTGATCTTGTCACAATTGATGATTCATTAAGTTGTGACTACTGTAGAAATTACAATGCACAGATGTAGCTGTACTGCACATCTGTGTGTTCCCAATGTGTTAATGATTTAAAAATGCACTTTCTGTCTGGCCATCCACTGTGCTTCAAGTGCCAACTGACATTCTGTATTACTGAGCCATTTGTTGTGGTTGGCAGAGGGAAAGTCTTTTGGTTCTCCTTGTACTTTTTCTGTTACTTTTATCCATATTTTGGATAGCTGGATTTGATTTTCCCAGCAACCGTGGCCTTGCAGAATGTGGATTGTGATGTCTGTCCATTTCTACAAGCTGCCACCTTTTTAAACATAACATGCTTTGCCCTGGTCGTTGCTCGCAGGAATCATAGCATAGCATAGCATCATTAAGGTTGGAAAAGACCTCTGAGATCATGAAGTCCAACCATCAACCCATCAGTCATCACCATGCCTACTAAACCGTGTACTGAAGTGCCAGATCTACATGTTTTTTGAACATCTCCAGGGACGGTGACTCCACCACCTCCCTGGGCAGCCTGCTCCAATGCTTCACAACTCTTTCAGTAAAGAAATTTTTTCTAATATCCAATGTAACACACACCCCCACCCCCCCCACCCCCAATGCAACTTGAGGCCGTTTCCTCTCGTGCTATTGCTAGTTACTTGGGAGAAGAGACCAACATCCGCCTGACTACAACCTTCCTTTAGGTAGTTTTAGAAAGTGATAAGGTCTCTCCTCAGCCTCCTCTTCTCCAGACTAAACAACCCCAGCTCCCTCAGCCCCTCCTCATAAGACTTGTACTCTAGACCCTTCACTAGCTTCGTTTCCCTTCTTTGGACATGCTCCAGCACCTGAGGGGCCCAAAATTGAACACAGTATTTGAGGTGCGGCCTCACCAGAGCCGAGTACAGGGACATGATCACTTCCCTGATCCTGCTGGCCACAGTATTCCTGATACAAGCCAGGATGCCATTGGCCTTCTTGGCCACCTGGACACACTGCTGGCTCATGTTCAGCCAGTTAAGATGGAAAACATTGCACCCATTTTTAAAAAGGGTAGACAGGAGGACCCTGGGAACTACATGCCTGTCAGCCTCACCTCTGTGCCTGGGAAGGTCATGGAACAGATCCTCCTAGAAGCTATGCTAAGGCACATGGAGGACAGGGAGATGATTCAACACAGGCAGCATGGCTTCACCAAGGGCAAGTCTTGCCTGACCAACCTAGTGGCCTTCTATGAAGGGGTGACTACATCAGTGGACAAGGGAAGAGCTACAAATGTGATCTATCTGGACTTCTGTAAGGCCTTTGACGTGGTCCCCCACAACATCCTTCTTTCTAAATTGGAGAGAGATGGATTTGATGGGTGGACTGTCTGGTGGGTGAGGAGTTGGTTGAATGGTTGCATCCAGAGGGTAGTGGTCAATGGCTCAGTGTCCAGATAGAGATCAGTGACAAGCGGTGTCCCTCAGGGGTCTGTATTGGGACCAGTACTGTTTAATATCTTCGGTTCGAGTGCACCCACAGCAAGTTGAAGATGACACCAAGTTGAGTGGTGCAGTTGATATGCCCGAGGGACAGGATGCCATCCAGACGGACCTGGACGAGCTCAAGAAGTGGGCCCCTGTGAACCTCGTGAGGCTGAACAAGGCCAAGTGCAAGATGAGATGGAGGAGATAGATGAGGAGATGGGGTTATTTCCTGCACCAAGTCATGAGGAACGTGTCAGAATCAGAAGCAGAGTTTTCTGGTTTCCTGACTTGCTCAGGATTCTGAATTGTAATTTTTGAAGTTTGACTGAGGTGACCTTGACTGGGTTCCTAGTTTAATGCTAACAACTCAGTTTATCTAAAGCTTCTCATCCTAGCAGGTCCCAGAGGACCTCAAAAAATTTCAGTGTATTGACTTACAGGCTGTTTGGTACCAGCAGTTCAACAATGTGTGGCAACACTGTAAATCAACTTAATTGTTAAACCTATGTCTATCCTCTTCTGATTCAAAACACTATTCAGACTGGTCCTTATTAGAGACTTATATTTGATGCAAGCAGAAATCTGAGGAGTTGTCTGTCTGATGGAGCATGGCTTTGCAGTGATGAGGCAAGCTACGCCCCCTATTAAGTCGCAGTAAGGTTATGCCTGTGTTGTGTAATTAATGCATTTCCTTGTGTTTGGGCATACCAGCCAATGTACCTGGCTCTGTATCCATTTCCAGTTTGATTGTAGGCTCTGTGGTAAGAGGGTCCATGTCTAGCATCTCTCACTTGTATCTTCTTTATTTCAGCCATACAGATATTTCTGAAAGCTAGGTTAAAGGATGTCTTCAAGAAATCGTATACTATATCATCACAGAAGTGCAAAGCAACTGTGAGTCCAGCACCAACTGGTCACTTTATTCCAGTAATCAATATTTAATTCCAGGGTTGAAACTGCATAATCTCAACTTTAATTCAAGCCATTTGGCTCTTTCTGAGACTGTAAACCTTCTTTTCTGCCCTGTCTCTCCAAGATCCCCTTTTCAACGTAAGCTTCTGTAAATTCTCTTCAACAGGCTGAACAGTTTGAGCTTGGTAAACCCCTGTTGTATGGCCTATTTTCTAGCTCCTAGCTTGCTTTTGTAGCTCATCTTGAAATTCTCCGTGCTATTTCTTTGCTGTTCTGGAAATGCATGCATTGCAATTCACACTGTATTTTACTGCCTTAAGAAACAGCTGCAGTGATTCAGACTGAAGGTCAGTCTATCCCACTGTCTTTTCCAGGAACCACTGCTGGATACCAGGGAAGTGTGTAAGGACAGAGCATGCTTGTAGTGACAATTCCTCCAAATACATGCTTCTCTAGCCTCTGCTGATGTGTACCTCTGGCATTTTTGAGCTAGAGATAGTGGGTTTACTCAAACTAATGAAAGAAGAGTCTAGTTATTCTTTGAACTTTAACTTCTAGTGTGCATAATATCCAATAGCAAGATGTTTCCCAGCTTAACTGTGTGGTCTGTGAAAAAATGCCTGTTAATTACTAATATAATTTGATGGCCTGTAGTCTTCATATTAGAAGGGACAGTGGATTATTATTACTGTTAGAAGAAACTCTGGATTTAATGGCTCTTCATTGCACCCATCCTTGTTTGTGTCTTTCGTACTAAAAAGTGCTCGTCTCTTTAGTTGTGATCTAACATATGTTGTTTGCAACAGCAAAATCATAGATCCTCATCCAGTAGAACCAGGGCTGGGCAGCACCTGGAGCTGCTTTACCTTCTCTGTCACAGTATTGCGTGGATATTGTGAGCCCTTTGAGTTGCCATCTTCCAGGACTGTCTCCCATCTTGCAGGTTGAGCTATGTTTTTGCTTGTTCCTGTGGCAACCGAGAACACATCTGGAAAAGTCTAGAACCCCTGTTTGTCCAGGTGAGTCAGTGTACAGGGTCAGACTAGACAGAAGGTGAAGCTTCAGGAAGGGTTTTCTGATGTGCCGTAGGAGGGAACTGGCTTCAGTGACTCAGGTTGGTTTTTTTTCAAATTCCTTCAGTTGAGATTACTTTGTGCTCTTTTGTATTCAGGTATAATCTGTTGGATGTTGCCTCTTAAATTCTGCGCAGTTTGTAGCGGTAGCCTGTCTTCATTATTTATAATCCTTCTAACATCTTTCATCTTTGTGAAGCAGGCCTGCGGTGGGATGTGCTTTGCAGCTTGCCTGAGTAGCTGTGAGGAGGGGAAAAAGCTCTAAGGCCCCTTTGGGAAACTGTGGCAGGCTGCACCCAGGTCTTCCTTACTTTGATTTTGGTAGCAGAAGCATGCACATCTCTCATCTCCAAACTGGACTAAGGGCTTTTGCCCAGCAAAGGGAAATCTCAAAAGCTGTTGAGCACCAAGGCGATTTTCCACTCCCCGCAATGATACCTCGCTAAAATTCAGCCCTGAATCAGTGGATCTGCACTAATATTCAGGCTCCTCAGTTCAAGATGTTGAGCTACTTGATGAAAATGAAGGACGGTAAGTGACAGTAACCCACTGAAACTTGATTGAAGCCAACTTCCCATTTGTTCTTAGAACATTTAGTACTAACACAAGTGAGATGTTATTTGTCAGTTATGCAAGTTATAAGCAATGCTGGAGTAAATTGAGAAGTGAGTGGAGCTGAGCCAGATCTTTTTGATCTTTTCTTGCTCTTTTATATACAGAAAGGCAAGAGACCTCAGGGGTGTCCCGTCTAGTGCTGTGCTGCCATATGATCCCTTCATCTGACCAACAACAAATGCGTAAAAAGTGTCCATAAAAAAACCCCACCAGTGTGTTTAACAGAACTGTCTGAAACATAAGTTAAGTCACAAAACTTGACAGCTCATTTTCTCCACCTTCCTAAAAACCATGTCACTAATATTCATTGAAGCATAGAATTGAAATGCCTGCTCTTATCACTTAACCTGTTCTTTTATGGTATACATTTTTTTAAAAAATTGCAGCACTGCTGTCCTTTACATCAGTGGTGCTATTCTAAGCCTGGCAAGTGTTGTTTTTCTGTGACTGAAAAATGAATCTGCAGAATCTGAATATAACCGAGTGATTCATTACTTCATGCACTTTTCAGTTTATTGAGACATGAAGTGCTGGATTTCATGGAAACTGGACCTCACTGCCAAATAATAAAGTTTGAACTTGTTCTCCTTGTGACATTAATTGCTAATTTACAGCTACTACGGAAGAGCAGGTAGAGTGGTGCAGGCACAAGATTCACCAGCAGAAATTACCCGGACTCCATAGTTACACCGTTAACAAGGACTGTGTAGCGCTACTGTTAGCATGACCCTTTCAGCATTTTTGAAGTCATTTTGGCATTTGTGGTAGTAGGCCATTCTGTCTTCAAGACACTCTTGACAGATACTTATTAAAGACTGTGATCTTTAGAGATGAGGCTTTGTAGTTAAATATAAGTTTAAGCAGAGTTATGGCTAAACCACAGGAAGTTTTGCTGGTGTGTCTGCCCATCACCAGCATGTTTCCCAGACTATTTTTCGATCCCAGGCAGGAAGGGGAAATGAACATTGTTTCTGATTGAAACGCTACTGCCTTTCTGCTGAGTGCCATTTAAGAGAGTAAATACGCAGAAGTCCAAAGTTTGTTTGAAATAGAAGAACAGCTCCTTAGGTTGACGGTGCGTATCTTCAGTCCACTGGTTGGCTGTCGTAGATGATAACCCTCTGCTTCAACAATAGAATTAATAGCAGCCTTTTGGTTATTCCTGTACCACAGTACTGTTATAAAAGAAGTCTGCCTGTGATCTCCTGATGCTTTTCAGAAAAGGGGAGTGTCGTGCCATTTTTCAGGACATGTTTGTACATTACCGTGTCAGCTGCTCTGTGCAGCAGTGCAGGGTAGGCATTCTACTTGCTGCTCTCCCAACAGAGCTGATGATTTTCATACAGATATTTTGCACTCTGGGTTTATTAAGTAATGCATAGAAGGTTCCCTCTATGAGCTCTGAGGATTTTCCAAAACAAATAGTTTGGAAATTTGGCAAACTCTAAATTCTGAACAAAGCAGGTGCAACAAACATTCTTAATCTGTTGCCATTAGAGCTTCATTTCTTGGTGCTGAGTATTTCCACCAGTCAGGGCACTGCTCCTTGTTCTAGCATCTAGGTGTGTTGGAGTCATGCTGCTGCTGAAACTGTACCCAAGGTGGCTTTTCTGCATGTGGGATTAACTCAATAGTTTTTTTACACCAGAAACATAATCTGCCAGTCCGATCCTGAGACTGTGCTAAATGGAAAAGTCCTGGGTAAAAAAAAGTGATTCTTGCGACTTCATCTGTGGTGAAACTTGAGCTGGTTTCTTGGATGGCAGCAAAGGAGTAAGGTTCAGCTCTCAGGGAGGGCACAGCAACCTCATGGGCCATTTTTAACTGCATCCTTAGAGTAATGGAGTCTCTGATTGCAGAGTCTTGTGAAAGACCCCATGAAACAGCATGTCATGCCAGCACACCGTGCTGCAGTGAGCTCTGCCTCGGGGGTCTGAAAGTCCAGGTAGGAGACAGGACAGTAGATGGATACAGACAAACCTGGATCTATGGCATGAGGTAACGCAGAGACAAAAGGATTGCTGGGACTATCACTGGTTACAGCGTAATTGTTGCTTGACTCCTGAGGAGATCAGACTAGAAAAGAAGGATTTGGAAGCCTGTGTCTTGCTGAATGTGCTATGCAAGAGCCTCTGCCTTGGCCTGGGGCACTGCATGGGAAGAGATGTGAAGGAGCTTGTGTGAAAATATGATCTGTGGGTGATGAAGCATTGCTGGTGCCTGGAGAGAGTCAGCACCTCAGCAGAACATCGTATATCAGGGAGAAGCGTGAGTCTTTCAAACAGAAAAATAGTGCAGTCTGTTGTCTTAGAGAGCACGGGGTAATAGCTGGGCTGCCCTCACTGTATGGCCAGGCTTCAGCAATTTAATATTGCATGTCTTCACAGCTCTGCCTGACAAGGATATACTCCTATGCTGTTGTGAATTAGTATAACCTAAAGAGCATTTCCGAGGAGCTTCTCATACCGTTTTAAAATACCTGCTTTTGAGGCTCCACAACATTCAGAGTGTTAAATGCTGAAAGAAGCTTAAAGGAACAAGGAGTTGTATCATGTGAGTATTCACTTTTTAAATAAAATAGGTACTACTGGAAGGAAAGAAAGAAGGAAAAAAAAAAAAGGCAGCACATTCTCCGGCAAATTACTCGCACAGATTCACTAGTTAAAAGGAGGGAAGGTCCTGAAATGTAATGGACTGAATCACTTATGACCAGCTTTATCGTGGTGTAATCTGACATTTACTTTCAATGGTAAATACAGAAAATGATAGTGAAATGTTGAAAATGCTATGTGTCATAAAAGTTACAGCCTCCTCATCAAGTTTATTATGCTTTGGGAGATACAGGGTCTTGGTTGCTTCCTGGAATAGTTAAGATGTTTGAAATACAGACACTGAAATGTAAACTAGTCCTTTGCTACCTGTACATTTGAGATGGTCGAGTATCAGCATAATTACGCAGCCGACCAGTTCTGCTCGAGTGCCCATTGCCCGCAACTGGCTGCGCATCAGTTGGTCATGAGCTGCAGGTTTCCACGGAAACTGCATGTACCACTACCTGTGAATAATTGAGAATGGCAGCTGTAATGAGAGAATTTGGGGCAAATTCTGTAAATATTCGTAACTAGATTACAGTGGTAAAATATTTTCACTCTAGATGAAAATTTAACTTCCAGGCTTAAGGAGATTAAACTGAAGAGGTTCAGGAAAGAATCCATCCTTGTGAAATCTGGGGATGAGTGTTTTAAAATGCATTACAATTCCCAGAATTTTAGAGCAGGCTTTGGGAAAGTTGTGTTCCTTGTGCTGCCTCAAGGGTCTGACACATCCTTTGTATTTTTGTTCTTGGGGACAGGTAATTGAAAGGCAGAAGTTCTGAATTTGTAGCAGCTGTGTTGGCTGGGAAGTGACTGCTCAGACCCCACTGCTTCGGGGCAGGTCCCTTGTTCATGTCCTACTTGCAAAGACGTGAGGATACAGCAGAGATTTGGAATAAAATAGCCAGATAGCATCTGCCAAGTCTCCCCTGTTTTTCCTCTTCAGATTATGTGTTTATTTTTTTTAAAGTTAGATGCAGTAGCTTAATATTCAGAGCACTCCTGTGCTCTGCAGTGTGATCTGCATAAACCAAAGGAGAGATGCTACAAGCTAGCTCTTTCTATAGAGCCAGTTTTGTGAGTGGTAGAGAGGAAAAGCCAGCTGGATGTAACAGGATTCACTGTGATTGCTGCTCAGATACTGTAGATGTGTATTTATGCTGGGTTGAAGTGACCTGAAGAATTTCCATTGCCCATCGCTGGCCATACTGTCTCTTGCACTGAGCGTGCCGAAGAAATGTGTGCAGTCATGCCAGCAGTAGACATGTGTGGTTTGTATTAGCCTAAGGATAAAAAGAAATGGTGACTATTTCGTGTGCTGCAGCTGATGAAAAGGTTTGGGCTAAGACATCTTATACAAAATTTTGTACAAAATTAATTTGTCTTTGAAACTTGTTTTATTTTTTGCCAGTAACTGTTTCTCACCGCTGGTGGAGCAGTAGAGTGTGTCCATTTTTATGTGAGCCCAGAGCAAGCCAGGGGATTGGCATTACCTGCAAGAGAGTTGTCTTCATCTGGGAAGCTTAAAAAGATGGTGCTAGACTTCCAGTTGTTCTCATTGCCTCTCAAACCACAGAAAGACCTGGGAAGTAGCTGCTTGTGCAGTTTAGAGAGAGAATGTTAATTGGTGTAACCAAGCTTTGCTGCTCAAAAGTAGTGAACTCTGAAAACTCTCAAATCATGAATGTTGGTAGGTTAATTGGATGGTTAAATTTAGCAAAGCCTTGGCTGTGCCTCTCTGAATGAAATGGAGCTCCCATTTATTATTTAAAAGTCTGTTGTGATATGAGGTGGTAGCTCAGGGTGGGCTACCTTGCAAACCAGGCAATCTAGCAAACAGTTACTGTTAACTTGAGAGATGGAGCTTGTAATGAATTGCATCTGGGCTGATGCTGTCAGTTAATTTTGAGCCAGATAGCTGTAACCAGCTTTCGTTCCACTAGCAAATACGGGGCTATGTACTAGCAGTGCTTGGCTGAAGAGGAGTTAGTCTTACAGTCTGTGATCCACAGCATCTGACAGTCTTATTAATTAAAACCAGAACATGTCACAAGACTCTGATCTGAGTGTGTAAAAAGGAGGTACCTTAAACTTTGTATTTTGCTTAAAAAAAACCAACCCACAACTCAGCGAAGAAGTGCTCTGCTGATGACTGAAAGATCTAATAATAAAGATAGTTTAAATGGGAGGAAATACTCTTGCTCAGGTTTCCCTCTGCTCATGATGCCAGAGCCTTGTCAGAGTGAAATATGTAACACCGGCTGAGTGGCTGAGCAGCTTCCATCTGCTTCAGGATCTCTCAAAGATAATCAAGAATGATGAAAATTGTTTCTTCATTTTTGACCTCTAACCAACCTGTTAGCCTTATGTCTATAAAACAAGGGATGTCTCTAGGCTGGACATAAATTGTAATGCCAGTGTAGATCACAACTCTTCTATCAATATTTGAACTGGAAAGAGCTTATATCAGTATAGCAGCAGTTTATTGTATTCATGAGAAGAGCTCCATACCCTCAAGACTCATTAATTTGACAGAACTCTAATAGCAGCTTGCAAATCTTACTGCCACTTCTTGGAGGAAGTGAGGTCCTTCAGGATATGCTATCTCAAGACTAGAGGAACCATCAGCACGTTGATTGCCCATGCATGCCATCTTTCCGCAACACAGGAGATTTATTCTTTGCTGCCACAAGGATTGGTTTCACATGTGCAAGTGATGCAGCACCAACCCATCGTCACTCATCTCTGTGCCTGCCACACGTCCTCTCTCAATAATCTCTGTCCTTTCTGTGTAATACCGGCTGTTTTACTGCCATTATGAGTTTTCTATAAGTCCTCTGGCTTTATTTTGTTCATATTGTTCTTTCAGCCACGTTCTTCTTGTGTACTGTCTACTTGCTTGCACCTTCACTGCCTTGGAAATGGGCTTCCTGCATGCCTCAGTCGGTCCTTCTTCCCGAGCGCCCTGTTCCTTGTTTTCCCTTCTAGTGCTGTTCTGATAGCACAACGCTGATGCTGGCCGGCTGTAGAAAATGATACATTATCTCACACCCCTCCTTTCCCCAAGTTTTGTTTTTAATTTCTGTGCACGATCTGTGTGCTTTGGGCTGCCAGCACCTTGAGGAGAGGGAGGAATGCTTCATGTTCAACTCTGTAAAGCCCTGTACAAATTGTTGGTGAGGGGTCTAACAGCACGGGCTATCTCTCTGGAGTAGCGCATCTGTGCAGAAATGCTTGCTCAGAGCAAAACAACTCTTGTACTAACTCTTACCTTTTCTCCAAGGATGAGTGTCATAGCTTGCTGAAGATTTATATCATCTCGCGGAGATTTTGCTACCCTGTCGAGCAGTGCTGCCTTCCTGCAGCTGGTTAGTACAGCCGAGGCAGCCTGTCTGTCCAGCGCTGCCAAGCCCCTCGTGCTGTCTGCAGTTCAGCAAGTGTGAGCATGGATGTTTACCTACATCTCCACCTAACTGTCAGTCCTTCCCCAGTGCCAGTCATCTGTCATTTTGACTGCCACACACTCTGTCTCATTTGCTTACATTCCTTAAACTCTCACTGCAGTAACTCTCAAGGGGTAATGAAAAAAAGATTGTTGGGTCTAAACATTGTTGGGAAAATGTTAAAGATTGGCAACCTACCGAGAGGCTGTTGGCTTAAGGAAGATTTAGAGGGCCTGAAATAGCAGAGGTCATACTGGCTGTGGAAGAGAAAAAAAACATGAAGTATGTTTGCAGTAGATGGAGAAGTCCCTGGAAAACTGAATATTTCAGCACAGCAGTCATTGAACTACACATGAACTTGAAAAAGCTGAGCTGGGATACACAAACATTGTCCTTTCTGTGTTTCTTCGCAGCAAACACATTCATCTGGGCCTCGTTTTTAGTGTGGAATGAAAGGAGGGTGCATTGCTTTAGTTGCAGACTCTGTCCTATGCAGAAAGCCAGGCCGTCAGGACAGCCCCCACCCCATCCCCGAAACATCTGATTTGCCCATTACAGAATTTTAAAGGCAAGATTTGAGGCAACTGGACATATCTTTGGAAGTCTTCCACTGCCATCCTGTGAACGTTCAGGAGGCTTCAGGGAGAGGTTGTTTAAAACTCAATTTAAACTAGCGTGTTAATGGAGAGAAAGATAAACACCTTCCCATATGTAATACTAAAAAGATGGCTCAAATCTTTGAGGCACTGCAGCATGTTTCAGTGATTGAGAAAGGAAAGGATGGATGAGGCACAGGCTGGTATTAGGACTCACCTTCGTTGCTTGTTTCTTACTTTGTATGGGACAGAGATTCGTTATCTTCAGCACTCTTGTCTTTGCAGCTGGGTTTCAGAAGGAGCCCCTGTCCAAGGATGCCTTTGGTATGGCTTGGAGATCTCACTGTTGGAACGTTTTTTCTGGGAAACGTGAGAAGTGAGTGGTTTATTTGAAAGGCTTGTTTGCTTGGTGGTCTGTCTTTGGTAGTTATTTGTGCTGACAACATAGCCATTGGCTGAAGCAGCCTGCGTGCCACTGGCTAGCTTGTAGACTGCAGTGCCACTGGACTCCTACCAGAGCAATGTTTGTTCACCTGTAGCGACGAAGTGAGATTGTGTTTATAATCCTTGCTATGTCCCCGCAGAGCTGTCTCATCAGCGCACCTTTGGGGCTGATGTGAAGAGACGCCGTTGCTCCCTTCCCAGTACCCGGCATCAAGGAGCAAGCGAGGGGCTGTCCATTGCCTGACTGAATTTCTCTCCCTCTTTTGCATTGCATCCCACAGGAGCATCTTTCATGGTAGCTTCTGCTCCCTTGAAAAAGAGCAGAGTCTTGTGGGGCACTGGCTGTGTTCTGGGGCACTAGGATTGTGCCCGTAACAGGACGATTGATGTGGATTTGCTGGCTGGTGGGAGTAGAGTTACTCTACCTGTTACCATGCTCATCCTAATGGTGCTGTCCCTGTTAAGGGAAGTGGTGAGCGTTGCCCTGCCATGTCCCCAGCATGTGTGCTGGTCCAGTCCGTAGGAGCTTGTGTTCTTTGATCTGCTGCAACATATCTGCTCCGAAGGATTAGCAGAAAACTCCCTTCTCAGCAGCTTATGGTTGTCGTATACTGACACCTGTATTCTGGTATTTGCAAGCTGAGCCTGTGCACTTAAACAAATAAGCAAGCTCAGTTCTACATGGGTAAAATTGTAGGATGGGCCTGCTTTAATTAGAGCTGGTGAGACTCCTCAACACTCCTGCTGTTTGCGATCATAAACATCTTGCATATGTTTGCAGCACAGTGAAAAAGACAGACTTATGGGGCAGGTGCTTCTTTTAAAGCGACAAATCAACTTCCAGATAATTGAAAAAGCCACAGTTTCTTTCAGAACAGGTAGAGGATACAGAAGGAAATGCTGTTGCCAAACACCTGGTACATGGTCCGCAAACCTCATGAGAGGAGAGTGGGGAATACCTGCAGTCGTAGGTTTCCTAGGCTGTTTGTCTCTGGAGTCCAAACTGTTCCCTGGGGGATGCTTGGTACACAGCTTTTCTGGCAGGTTTCAAAGCAAACAGAGCTCAGTGCCTGGAATGTTCTTTCAGGATCAGCCTAAACTTTTCCTATGCATAAATCTGGGTACTTAACATTTTTCAGATCCATTGATTCGTAAATCAGACTGGGAAACTCTCACAGTGCTAACTAAAGACTATTTAAAATACGGGATGTGCATCACAGTATTAGTCTCTGAAGCAATGATCCCATACTGTACAAGCTCTCCACCTGGACTCAGTCTCTCCTGTCAGGGCCTGCAGCGAGAGCCAGTGATGCCTGCCAGTCAGAACACTGAGCCTGGTTTTTTTACCTCAGAACAAAAACAATATGCTATAATCTCTTTTTTTCCCTCCTGTTACACTTGGTCTGTGTGAAAGTTCCATTAGGTTACTGCTTGGTTCAAACATGTCAGCTTTTTTCCTCAATGAATCAACCTACTTTATGTTAATTTTATTAGGTAGTAGGTTTCTTCAGTCTTATTTTCTATGCTTGTCACTTTTATTAAGCCCCTTGGTTGCATGTTGCTCAATGTGAGTGGGGTCCTGCTCATGCAAATATTCCAGTTGATATTAGTGAGCTATTCCTGTGCTCCTTCCTGAACTGACTTAGCTTTGCTTTCCTGAAATCCAGTACTGCTGCTCTGCTGCCTTTGGAGATTATAAAAATCGGAAAGCTGTGATCTCTTATATAGGCTTTCTCTGGATTAAATCCTGTTTGAACTTAAAAAGATGTTTTAGAAAAGCATCCCATCTTAACGTGACAGTCGTCAGTAATGTGCAATCCTCAGCAGTTCATGGTATATTGTTTCAGTTGTTAATTAACCTCTCTGTTAAAAGTTCTGCCTTTCAGCCTTCCCCTTTTGTCTATTAGGATTCTCTAGAGTCTTATCAAATTTCTGTTTCTGTGATGGCATTTAGTTACTTTGATCCAGTTACCTTTCAGTCTTCTCTTTGATAAGGTGAACAGATTGAGTCCCTGGAACCTTTCTCTGAAATGATGTGTTTCTCCACGTTAAACCATTCCTACAGCTCTGGACAAATTCCGTGTTATCAATATCTTTCTAGGAGGAGTACCAAATGTGGAGGTAGTGCAGTCTGCTCGCTCGTCACCAGTCTGTGCAGCCTAGGGCTGTCTCCTATGATTTTCTTTCTTACAGACCTGGTTACAGCATCTTGCGCTGCATTAAGGACATCGCTCCCTTGCCCAGAGAGGCTGTTCGGATGCAAGGTCTGTAGGAAGAGATAACACTTTTATTAGACTAGATAACACAGATGGAAGAAATGAATGAGAAGCCCTGCGTCAAATAAGATCCTAAGATCTTCCTCCACCCCTGCAACTTTCCTTGCATCTTTTGAGCTGCCTGGTTATATCAAGACTCTTGCCAAATACTTTGACGTTCATTTTCAGTCTTTGTCCTGTCGTTGTTCAGTAGGATTCTGCTGGCCTCACCTTTAGCCTGACAATGAGGCTCATCATGTCAGGGTTCCGCTTTATTTAAGGGATCACAATATTCCTTCTGCAGGATGGTGGTTCGCCCTGCTTTGAAAATTTTATAGTTGACATTTACCCCAAGCACCGCATAAGTAGACTTAAGGTCTCCCTTTAAAAGAGAAATTAAACATGCATAGCAAAAGCACACAGAAAGACTCTTATCTCAGTTAGTTTTTCATTACCTCCTGTGGCTCTAATCTGATTGCTTTGCATATATTAATGAAGAAGGAAATAAAATATTTGTAATAATAGGCACATGGCGTTCTGGGATTGATTGATTTATTTATTTTCCAAAAAGGCAAGCTCCATTATTTATTCCTTTAGGCGGTTTTGGGATGCTGGTGGTAACTCCTTAGTTGTCCTTGGGATCGTAATCATGATGTAATGAACTCCATTCCCTGCTGGCTGTTCTTTTTCCAGGAATTGCCAGTATTTGGGCTGGGACTTTGGTTTGTGGCTTTGTTCAGTGCTTTGTAGATGTACAGAAGAGAAGCCAGCTTGCACAGGTATTTCAGACCTGTTCATCACAGAAACTGCTTTAGGAATGGAGGGTCCATATAAAGGGCTACAGCCCAAACATCCCTCCACTGCCCCCTGGAGACTTTCGATATTGCTTACTTAGTTATAGAAAAGGCAAGAAAAAAAGCATGTGGTGTTCCAGCAAACACAATGAGAGAATGATCCAGGCCTTCCGTTTCTGGTCTCCTTCAGGAACGCTAATATCTGTTTTTCAAATGGTTGAAGGGCAAGTCTAGATAATATTAAAAAAAAAACAGATTTACTTTAGGGAAGAGCAGATGCTTGCACTGAAAATGTGAGTAGTTTTCACGTTATCCAGGTTCTGTCAGTGGGTGTTGAATATTTATATACTGTAGGGAAAAGGTGATGAACAAGTTTGCTTCTTACTAGCTTTTTCTGCAGGAGTGAAAAAGCCAAGAATTCTCAGATGAAACTTCGTGTTAGTTGTTTTCAGTGCGTGAATAGCAGGGATCATGTTGGAAGAGTTTGTAGGTGATGAGAGAAAACTCCCCTAGGTTATCTAGTGAGAGGTTGGGGCAGTTCTTACTTCTCGGCATGTGCCTGGTTTGACAGTGAAAATAAATAAGAGGGACCTAGGAATGAGACTTCTTCTATTTCTGAAAGGAAGCCTATGGAAGTGTTTTATATCAGATTTTCTTTACAGTCTATGGAAGCTGACAGCCTTTGATTTTAACCTCTATGCAGCTGTAAATGCCACAACATATTCAAAAAACGTGATGATCATTGGGTCATTGATTGCCTATGGAGATGTGCATATTTCAGCCACCTTGCTGCTGTGTCCTGGAAAATCAAAATACAGCTGCCTCGTACTTGAAATGTTGTTGAGTCCTCTGTCCCTTCTCTCCCAATGGTGGTAAGTATGGAGATATTGAAGTGAAAACATCCATGACTTCCTCTTGTAATAGGTGAGAGCCTAAGCAGATGGAATATTTTTACAAGGGGCCAGGTCAGGACAATCTTTTCACAGCAGATGTGTACTTGGACAGGGCTCTGTTGACATGATTTTATTTTCCCTTGGAGGCAGTTTCTCTGTGGTGAGTGGGGTGGTTGTAAGCCTTTGCTCCTTGGGAGGAAGGATGTGAGAACATGCGTGCAGCTTGAGAAGCTGCCTCTGCCATGGTGATGCTGCTTGCCCATCCCCTTCTTCTGATGGCTGCCTTGTTTTCAACTGACTGTTTGCAGTTTCACAAGAAGAGTGTAGTGCCTCGTGATGTTGGAAGATGTTGTAATATCTTTAAACTCTTCCAGTGGTCCAGAAAAGAAACTGGTTGTGAGAAGCTGGTAATAACAAGTGAAGTTCCTTCTAGAAATAAAGCGTTAAGCTAAACAACATGCTTGCATCTCCCTTGCTCTGTGGATTAGGGAGGGTTTGGGAGCGAATGGATTTGATCTTCGAGTAAAAATGAAGGCTGCTGTGAGTTTTGCTTGCAGATTCTCCGCTGCAGTGAAAGGGGGATTATGACTGTGCTTTCAAATAATCTGAAAGTTGTTGACAGGAACAGCGAGAAATCTCAGATGCTATCTGTATTCCTGGATCTCAGTTGTTTTATTCAGTTGTAGCTACAATAAATTTCAAGGCGGAGAGTTAAAAATGGCATGTCTGTTCCCTCTATTCAATTTCAGTGCCTTTTGGGCAGCTCACTGCCCTTCTTGGTCCGTTAAGCCATTAGCATTTTCAGTGTTCAGCTTCTGGAGGGTGCGGGGAGGAAGAGTTGCCTGGAAGCCCCAGTACTGTGTGCCTTTCATGGGCCTGGCCTGGGGGAGGCTCGTGTGCAGCTGTGTTTCATCCGTCCCATAGCAGGAATGAAAGTTGGGGTTGCTCCCCTCCATTTCTGTGGGAGGCAGGAAGAGGGACTCAGCCCATGCTATGGGACAGGGAGGTCTGTCTGTCCGTGAAGAATAGGGATTCTGGGGGACCCAGCACCCCAGGGGAGATGAGCCATACTCTCATCCCCAGAGCAGGAGGTGACAGGGCCAGGAGGTATCCTCATTCGGGTGGGAACGGTGTGCACGCAGATGTGAGAGAGGGGCAAACGGGCCCATGCTGAACTTTGCCGGTTTGTTCGTGTTCAAATTCTGCCTTGAGCACCATGCAGGTAGACGGAGGGGGGCATGTTCTCATCATGGACTTGCATGTCACTCAGGTGGAAAGAGGCCAAGGAGAAGATTACCTCTGGCACGTGCCTGTGAAGTGCAATCCCTTTGGCACCAGGGATGCATGGCTGGCTGCTGCCCGGCTCTGGCAGGACCCAGCAGTGGAAAGCCGTGCTCCCGTGCTGCCCCATGCTGCTTAGCTGTGCTGTACCCAGAACCAGCCTGATTTCCCTGCTCACGGTTCTGAATAAATACCCCATGAGTGAAGGGGTGTTGGCTTCTTCGTAAGTCTTTGCCTGAAGGAGAGGTAGGTTCGTGAAACGAGAGGGATAAATTCAGAGTAACGGGTGCTGTTTGAGGTGTAATAAGAGCTGCAATCGCATTCCCTAGTCTTTGACAATCTCCCGGTATTTTTATGAGACCTTAACAAAAGCCGCTTTAGGAGCTTCTGCCTTGGGAATCCTTTGCCTGAAGGGCACCAGATTTGGACCCTAAATCTTAATCTTCATTTCATGAGGCACCTGCCGGGTTTTAGACTGTCTGTGACTATTTCAGAGCACTCGTAGCTTACTTTTAAGCCAAGGTCCTTCTAAGAAAGATTCTTAACTCTGGCAGAAGCTGTACACAGTTGTAATATTTTTCCTTTGGGAAAGTTGGCACTGATCATTTATGTTCGAAGAAAAGACTGCTTTTCGTTTTACAGAAGAAAGGGAATTAAACTCTAGGTTAGGAAGAGTGAGAATAAAGAATTCCCCTGCTTTTATTTGTACAGGCCGCGTACTTCCTTACACAGCCCCAGTGGCATGGAAACCCCATGGTGACCCTGTCATTGTGCGGCACAGAATGGAGATTAATCTGGAGAGCAGTAGGTAATGAAATGAGTAGTTTTAGCTTTTTTCATTGTGTTAGCGGTGAGGATATTAAGGCCTCTAAGTGAGAGAAATACACTTACTACTGTTTTGGGGAGTGTTTAGCTGAAGAGTGTGTTTAAAACGTCATTATACAGAAGTCTACAACCTCTTCTATTTGTGTTTATACTTTTGGTTGAAGACCGAGAGGTAGGAAATACTATTTATCAGAGGGAACTGCAGGTGTTTAAGGCTGTGGTATTAACTCCAGGCATTAAGATGGCAAAGGACAGAAGAGGGGTTTTTCAGTACTTTTTACTATTCTGCCTCCTTTTGCCTTCTTTTGTGTTCCTTAATCTCTTTGTACCTGGGTTTCCTACCTGTAAATAGGAGTGAAGATTCCTGCTAAATGTTCTGGTTTCCCGATGAGACAATAAGAACAGACAAGTTAGGGCTGGTTATTACTGGGTAGCAGCAAGTTGGAGGCCATAATTTGCAAAGAAAAATACTCAGCTGTTGTGTTAGCTGTGCAGTTAAATTGGCCTCATAGGGCTTCGTAAGACGGAATTTAAAAAGAGATCCCTGATACTACATAGGACAAACACACTCAAGCGCGCATTTGGAGCAGACACTTCATGGACCTGTTGCAAAGTTTCTGATGCTGTTTTAAAGCAAGATTGGTGGTTCCATAACGAAGTAGCCCTGCTCTACGCAGGGAGCAGTCCCCTGTGCCCACAGACAGCACTCGCTAGAGATCGGGGGGACTGGGCAGGCTGTGGTTGCACTCCTGGCACTGTGAGGTGCCTTCTGGACAAGATCCCAGACTGCCGGTCTCTGACGTGCATGCCAGAAAGATCTGTTTAGAGGTGTTTAATGTCTTGATAACTTTTTTTTCTTTTTAATCCTATCCTTTTGAGATCTAAATGCTATAGGAGCGAATGTTGTGTTATTCCTGTGCTGGCATCTCCTGGGATGACTTTCACGTCATATCGAAGTGATGCTTTGAAGCTGGTCTTTTTACTACTGGTTGTCTCTTATAATCTTTCTGTTCTCCCTCAAGCATCTCGCACCAGCCTCTGTTCTCTGCTCCACTTCCTTTGTAACTGCATGGTTCTGCATCCTGCAGATTCTCAAAACTGCCTAAATGTATACAGGGGGAAAGGATTTGGAGAAATCAAAATCACTTAAGGTGTCTTTCACAAGCAAAAGCTGCAGGAGGGTAGGAGGAACAAAGTTGAGACTCTTCCCAGCCTTGTGTGTACTGGTTTTCCTCTGTCCCTGGCCCAAGAAAGTGGCGTTCCATTTGATTATAGACACAGCAACACTTCTGTTGCTGAGCTCTGATAATCAGACAAAGCCGGCGCTTGGCACAATGATCTCTCCTTGTTTTGGTCACTCAGTTGGCCTTTCTTTCAGGACCCATTGTGCTCTGTGGGCGAGGTGGAGATGCGGCTGCTTGCTCTGGATATTGTCCCTCTTACCGTCCTCTTGATCCCATCGAAGCCTGGCAGTGCTGTGAATGGTGATGCACAGTCTCATCGCTCCCATCTCACAGGTGCTTTTGGCGAGACCGGCACCTGCCTTTCCTTAAAGCAGCGGGAGCAGCAAATGCCAGACCTACAGGAAATTGTTTCTGGAATGGAAGCAGAAGCAGAGGAGAAGCCTGCAGCAACCAGACAGAAGAGTTATTTGCATTAAAGGCACCTGCTATCCTAGCTGAGCTCTGGATGCTGGTATACAGTGTCGTTTGCTGGGCAGGCCAGTACCCACTTCGGTTTTCAGGGGATTTTGGCTTCTGCAGCTTTGTCGCTGCTGTCTTGAAGAACCAGTTTGTAAGTGTAGAGCCCCAGGGCGAGTGGGTGGGAGATGTTCTCAGGAGAGGGAGAAAGTGGGAGCGTCACATGTGAGAAACAGGAGTCCCACCTTTTCCAGGCCTCCCAGATTTTTTGTGTCATTGGGTAGATGGGACCAGGTGTGCTTTCTGCTCTCCACATCCCTTCAGGGCTTTTATTCTGAGAGTCTGTTGCATTCTTTACCTCTGTCAGTGGCCTGTGGGAAAAACATGACAGCCATGGTAAAAAGGAACTGGAGGAAGGAACTAGGATTTATATTACCTTAAAAAGAATAATACCCTCTTTGCTTTTGCATGTTGCCCTGCTTATCTAGAATGTTGGCTCACACCTTCACAGGGCCTCTGAGAAAAATGAATTGTGCATATGGCTCTGCACATCTGATTCTGAGCAGGCCTATGACAGTAATGCCTCTCTGGGTGTTGGCATGGGTGCCTGTCACTATTCCTGTCTGTTTTCTAACATGTGGACAGGAGATTGAAATGCAGAAACGTGTGTGCTGTGGCCAGGCTTCCCACCAGTGTGCAGGGAGAGCAGGCACATGGGGGATGCGTGTGTGCACAGTTGGCCCACAGGTGGAAGATTCAAGTTCATGCTCATCAGTTTGATCTTTGTCTCAGAAAGATGTCATTGGTGGAGTATGATGTGGCTGAATAAAAATGAACTCTTACAAATGGGAGTGCTTATGAAAATTAGACATTTATGGAGAAATGCTTCTGGGGATTTCATTTTATATAGTCCCCTCTGCAGTTAAACTGTTACTGAGGGATTATAAAAGCATTGTGTTCACAGTATTCATGCTTCACATAAAACCAGTAGTGTTTAACCTCTCCTTTAGTCCCAGAGAGACTGGACAATGAAAACCTGATGCAAACTGAGCTGGGAGAGTCAAGATAAGGTTTTACAGTAGAAGGTTAACCAAGCTGTCGGTGCCTCCGTGTGATGAGGGCTCCCTGCTCTAACAGGACAGCCTGCAGGATGGCAGCTTAATTTACCCAGACTTAAGAGGACTTCTGCTGCCATACAGATCCTTTCATGGGAGGAAGGTGTCAGGTCTGCTCTTCCGATGACTGGCTTGTTATCGTAGGACCGGGGCTGGGGGAAACAGGTTAGAACTGACCTGTGGAGGCCACCTAGCCCAGCCCTCTGCTCAAACCAGGGCCAGCTTCAGTTAGGCTGTGACAAGAACTTCCGCAAGCTGGGTGTTGCACGTCACCTCCCGGAGCACAGACGTCTGCCAGGAGTGGGTGATGTGAGTTACCCTCTGGATGCTTAATGAATCTTCTGCCTTTTCACAGTTAAGTGCTTACGCCTGCGCTATCCATGCAGACTCTACAGAGATCTCGAGAGGTGACTGGGTTAGGGAGACAAATACTAAAGAAAGGAAGCCTGAGAGTGTAAGAATGGATTATTTCCCCCCCCCCCAAAA
>Ga0065711_1027012_pt1 | contig 55691 bp, 24 predicted proteins | sample Hoacrofraction12_FD_59098 | JGI IMG/M metagenome (GOLD analysis project Ga0065711, IMG submission 59098) | Hoatzin crop microbial communities from Cojedes, Venezuela - Epithelial fraction 12 v2 (version 2) | ecosystem: Host-associated > Birds > Digestive system > Esophagus > Crop | place... | reverse complement strand
TTGTGGAGTCTCCTTCTCTGGAGATATTCAAGACCCGCCTGGACAAGGTCCTGTGCAGCCTGCTGTAGGTGACCCTGCTTCGGCAGAGGGTTGGACTAGATGACCCACAGAGGTCCCTTCCAACCCCTACTATTCTGTGATATTCTGTGATATTCTGTGATATTCTGTAATTAATAAAATGAGAGCTTGGATTTCACATTAACAACTATGATCTGAAATAAAAAACAAAGGATGTACAGTATCACCCTCCATACTGCACATCCAGGAATTGTGAAGAGAAGGAAAAATCCAGTCTGCATTGCTGGGGAAAGTTATAAAAAATTCAGAAGTATTTAATAATTTACGCAGTCGGACCACTGACCTTAAAAGTTGCGCTAAAAAATTAAGAACCTCAAAGAAAAGTTATTCAAAAATACAGGCCGTACTTAAAATAGATTATTAGTTCCCCAAAATTATTAAATCTGACTGAATTTAATAAAAAATTATGTATGAACGTAATTACATGTAAAAGTAAATGTGATCAGATCTGAGAACTTCAGCTTGATGCTGCATAGCTGTGCTCTGCAGCAGTGAGTGAGTGTGACACCTACAGAAGAAGCCTAGCTGAGGCACTAACAGCTCTCCTCTGTGCTCAGCTGCTGTCTGGCATAATACTGAGGACATTTGCAGCCTGGCAAAATATTTATTGTGCAACTCATCTGAATTTAGATTTCATTATAAATGAGACAACAAGCCCTTTCTCCATCATACCTCATGTATGAAAAATTATTCCTACATGTCGGATTCTTCCCCTCCATCCTATTACTCCGAATCTATTAACCACATAGACCGAAGTAAAACAGCACTTGAACAGTGATTGAACAAACACGGGCATGGTCTGAAACCTGGTATAAACAAAGTGTTTAGCTGTCGCTAACATGGCATTCAATGGAATAAAAGTTAACATCCTACGTGAAGAAAACTCAAGGCACAATTAAAAGTGAAGAAGATATCCTTCACATCTCATTAAAAATGTTATGCAGACTTATTGGTACAGAATAGCAGTATTTTGGTCGGTTGGCCAGTGAGTAATCCCTAGATACATGCTCTGTAAAGCACTGCAAAGAAATAAACTCTGGACTATTATTTTACTGTACACGCTGCGAAGATAACAAGCCCTTCACTTGAGAGGAATACCTTTTTGGGTTTCAGTAAAAAAAAAAAAAAGAAAGCGGTGTTAACCTGCATGCATGAGAAGTGCATCTTTGATTGTCAAGTGCTGAAATATCTTGCTCAATTTGTCTTGACTCAGGAAGTGCTCTCTGATCTCAAAATTGTTGATGCTAAAAAAAGAGCGTTGTCTTAAAAGAGCAAAGCAGACAGTACTATAAAAATAATGAGCTGGGAAGACTCTTAAGCCTTCTACATAATAGAACCTCTCACTACGCTGAGGAAGATTCCCTCAAGGCCCAGTGTAGCTCTTTACTTTTATTTTGGCTTAAACAGGCAAACACCATAGCATCAATTAAAGAGGCCACTTATTTACTAAGCATTCAAAGTCTACAGCAGTTAAGAGGATTAATTGTCTTCACGCATATAAAATTTAAACATAAGAGATTAAAGACAAACCAACCTGGTCACACACAACTAACTTCAATTAACCTATCTGCACTCCCTAAGCATTTTTGTTAATAAGCACAGACCACTGGTCCCAATTCAGATCCTGATCCTGCAACAAGTTTTCCTCATGTGAACTGTGAGAGAGGGAGCACTGTCAGAACAGAGCTTCAGAAGGCAAAAAAACCAGCAACTCTTGGAATAAACTGTAAGGCAGCAGCTGCAGTAGTATGCCAGCTGAATCACAGTGGAAAACGTATGTGGAGACCTCCATGGCCACCTTCAGAGACTACTAGCATTTGAGCATCCAAACACGGCAAGCATCTTTACTGTAATCTGAAATTTGAAAACAATTCTGCTAATGATAGGAGAGGAAACCATCCAATGTTACAAGCTATGGCTGCTCCCTTCATTTCAATGGAGTTACTGTGCTGAAGCAATTTACCTCTATCATATAAAACATCCCAAAATGGGGACTAGAGCCACTTTATCCTTATGTAATTAAATTAATGCCAGTGTCGAGCTTCAACTCTGCCTGGTTAGGAACCCATTTTCTTTCTGACCTTCACTGCACCGGAGACTGGCAGCAAAGAGATGCAGCAGTAGTCAGGCTTCAATAGTACACACTTGTCAATATTGGTTTTCAGTATTAAAATCAAGTCCAGTTCTTAGTGAGGCCTTTTCACAACAAAATACTATCTTTAAATCTTCCTGTGCTGTACTACTTGCAATCATTGCTATGGGCAAGTGCTGGGAGGGTAGGGGAGGAAGGAAAGGTTGTTAAAGACTGTCGTTGTTGTAACCATGCAGTTTGTTTAGCCAGACTGTACAGGATTTGGACATAACAAATACAAGAAATTTCATTTAAGCATAAGAACAACGCTTTTTTCCTGTAAGGGCCACTGACCACTGAAACACATTGCCCAGAAAAACTGCAGTGTCTCCATCCTTTGAGATGTTCAGAACCCAGCTGGACACAGCTCCAAACAAGCTGTTCTAGCTGACGCTGCTCGGAGCAGGAGGGCTGCACTAGATGATCTCCAGAGGCCCCTGCCTACCCCAACTTCTCCGTGATTCTGCAACAACAGTTAAAATAGTGGCACCCACTGCTTCTGGTCTTTGTGAACATGCCTCAGTCACCAAGCAGAACAACAGTAACCAAAACTCCTTCTCCGCAAAGCCAGAAACCTCTGTAACTCATCCACAGTATGGAAGTTTCCATACCACCCAGCTTCTGATACTGCTGATCCCTTCTGATTTTAAACCACAACACATCTTCAAACAGCCCCCCCAAAGTATCATAATGCAAGTCCTACATTCAAGGCAAGATGTGATGTGGGGTTTAATTTTTTTTTTTTATTTTTTTAAAAAAGTAGGTGCCACTGACAGCTGTCACACTGTGTGCCTTCTCAGGAAACACCAGGCTAATTACATGACAATCAGGTAACTAAGAAGAGTCACATAGCAAAACTAAACCTAGTACCTATAGTTTTCCTGATAATTAGTTCTCTAGAAGTGGTCTTGAGATAATACTAGTTTTAACCAATAGCGTCATCTACAAAAGCGTCTATTCAGACAGATGTTTTTCCTACTCTTACTCCTGCTAGCCCTGTGCAGGTAATCACCCCAGCCAACTGCACAGGATTGTGAATTTTACTCCTCCTTCTGAACTGCCAGCAGAATTATTAACTAATTTCACTAATTCCAACCCATTACACCTGCGCAAGCCCATGGGCACAGATGCATGCAATATCAGAATTTGGCCCAGTGAATCTTTACTGCTGGTGATGGCACACAAAGAACATCCCACAGAAACTGTGCAGAACTGCCAGTTCAGAAGAGTACGCCTGGCTGTCACAGCTCCTCTCCCCTGGAGCCAGGCTTTTCCTGCTCCTTTCCCTTCCTACCAAGAGGCAACCCAAATCTACAGGGAATTCACAGCTGTGGATTAGGAACACTATTTTTTTGAGATCAAGTTAGATTAAAATATCTCTTTTAAATAACTACTTAGAGCAGGACCATATCTCTTCCTCTTCTAGATAGCTGCTCCAGTGTCTGGTCTCAAGTGTCCTTTTTTGGTTGTGGGAACAATTAGTTTGTTTGTAAAAAAACAAAGAGTTTCAGTGTAAGAAATTGTATGTATGCTCTCCCACAACATTTTACAGCCAGCCAGCTGACTGCATGATTTCCGGGCATCTAAATTTTGGATGTAGAAAGGTAATAGTGAATCTAATTGGGGACAGATGGGCCATGGCACATTTCAACAGTTTCTCAGTGATTGTAACCTTCCTGCTAATAAATAAATGCAATAAACCTGTGAAGGTTCTTTCAAATTAAAGTGGTTATATATCCAGTGGAATATAGTCTTAAGGCAGAGTAGCCTATGTATGTACCTCTTGCCTGTAATTTTCCAAAATGTTGAGGTAGGAACTGTGTGGATCTTGCCCCATTTTCAGGGGAACAGGATGATACATTGTCTGAAGGCACTGCCTGCACCTTCTCACCTCCTTAAGCTTTTATCTATTCTAGAAATCTTTGGTTTATGTTTCATTCTTAAAGGCCCGCTTCAGTATCCAAAGCAATGAAACACAAGTCTTAGCTTTGTTGTAGAATATTGCATGTGGTAACATCTGGAAGTGCTGTAACAGGATTCTAGAGTCAGGGAACTGGTTTATTGCTTGGGGTTTTTTAAATGTAAAGCTTCAACAATGTAGCAAATGGTTCACAAAAATATAAACAGTACTCAGCTACAATGACTCTCTTTTTCTTGTTTGCAAGCTGAATACATCTGATGTAAATCTCACTAGCAGAGTAAAAATATCAGGATGCAGGAGCTAAAAAAAAAATTTTAAATCAAGTCTTGATATTTTTCACAACTGCAACTTAATCACAGAGGTAAGGTCTTACATGTTACATAAGCTACGTAAAAATGTACATCAAAATTAAGATGAATATAAGAAATTGGCATGTGATAATTACACAGGCAAAAATATAATTATTAATCTAATTACATCTTTCCCAAACAACTATGTATATTTAGACAGAAACAATCTGACAGATGTTGAACAGTGAAGGTCCTTCACAGTCATGTTTCATGAAGTGCAGGCCAGTTGCAAGAGCTGGGCATTCATCAAGCAAAACCAGCTGGTTTTGAATAAAGATCCACACAGAAACAGTAGATTAAACCAAAACTAAGTTATGTGGAAATTTGCCACTTTAGTGCACTCTGCAGCCGGCTTAGCGAAGCCATTTCACGCTTGGCTGAGACGCCTGCATGGTCCCTACCAGCACAATGCAGTATCTGAACACCTTCTAATCTTCACTGCGCCACACTGATGTGATGAAGGCTGTTGATACTCTGTTTTACAAGTGGAGAGGAGAGGTGCAGAGAAATGAAGGGCTTGATCCACAAGAGTAGCACGAGTAGCTAATACCGGGCTGTGCAACTCCCCCCCCCGCCAGGCACCGGTGGGAAGCTCCCAGCAGCTAGAGGTGAGACACAGGGAAAAGAGGCCACAGCCAGGTGCCCAAGTGACTGATCCAGTCCACAGTTACCTGCTAACCACCCCTAAAAATATAGAGCTAAGCTCCATTTCTCCACCTGCAAAAGGCCACCACTGCTTTATATAAAAAATACTCCTAAAACCAAACCAAAAAGTCTAAATACCTCACAACCTTAAATGAACATTCAAATCAAGAAGTTGAAGTGTGAATCAAAACCCCACTCGAGCAAAATACTGGGTAAGTATAAGGTGTTTCTTTCCTATTGAAACTCCTCTGCTTGATAGATGCAATATTCATAATGAGAAAAGACACTATCTACAGCTCAGTATCTATGATATTATCCTAAAGTACTAGAGACCCAAACTCAAATTCATACTGCAAAGTAAAAAAAACAAAACTGGAATTTTTCGCACGCTGAGCAAGCGTTCTGATCAGAACATCTCAGCACACCATAGCTTCTCTGCTCATGGTTTGAGCTGCTTTGTGCATGAGCAGCGTTCAGCTGCTGTCAGCTCAGAAAGTGCCTCTGTGTTTCAGCTTCACTGATCATCTTGCAGAGCTCTGGCTTCAAGTGAAGGCTTCAAACAACTGGTTGGCTACGAGGTGTTCCTAACTGGTGGAGGTAGCAAGTGCTGGCTGATTTTTAAAATGTCATTGCCATTTAAAAGGCAAATCAAATTTCTAAGGGCTTACATGGTTGTTCAAGTACATTTGCGAATCTGAGCCTAAGTCATCATTCAAAAGTCACGAAGAAAGTCTGAGCTTCTCCAAACCAATGCATTTTAATGGCAGACTTTTTCCTTCCTTTAGCATATTGTATACAGGAGCAGAAGGTGTATCCATAATTTTAGAAAGACGGCAGAACTGAGCAGACCCCTCACCTTGTTATGCACTGCAGGGTTGAAGCCTACAGTGTTCCCTTAACTGGTTAACTTCACTGGTAGAGTGTTCCCAGCAATGGAAAAAGTAAAAGTATTAGGCTTGAGGGCACATCAACTAAGTCAAACTGACCAAAACAGCTGCCAAAGAACACACAATTGAGGTTTTGTAACAGTTCTCCTTGCAGGCACTCTACTCCCCAGTAACAGCTATTTTGTTTCAGAGGGATTAGGACAGTACCAAAAGGTCGGTCATACATTAGTTCTGGAATGAAATGGTTCCATGAAAAGAGAAACCCTTGCTTCTGAAAAAGCTTATTATTCAACAGACAGTAAAATTAATGTCAAACCAACCAACAGAGTTATCCCTTGCTTCAGCCAGCCTGAAAGGAAGAGAACAACTTTTTCTTTTTCTTCCACATTTGCCCTTCTTTTTTAGCTCTGAACAGTCACATCAAGCAAGGTGCTCTCAGATTTGCCTGGACTGCAACATTTACACCATATCATGGATATCCATTCCCAAACAGTGTCTGTGAACGTTGGTGACAAGCGTCTGAAATCCACTATCCAATCTCATCAGTACAGGAGGAATACAAACACTGTAGGATACTGTAGTATTATGCCCAAAAGTTAAAATGTTAATTTGAGGCATCAAGCTGCCCTTAACATAGACACAGTCGTAAAATTTTTAAAAATTAAAAATAAAAAAGAGTAGAGAGGTGGTAATTTGAAAATCATCAATTCTCTACAAGAAAAACAGTAGAAGTACAGAGGAAGCCTGACTGCTCAAGAAGGGACATGCAATGAATGGAGGCCATCCTTAGACAGCACTGCAAACTACACGAAGAAAAGCTCTTGTCCGTAATGCAGCATGTGCCACTTAAATAAGAGAGACTTTTTTTTAACCTTGTGTTTCACGTTTGCTAGTCTGGCAGAACCACTTTAACCTGTAAGTCTCTGTGCATAATCTTCATTTCTTGTCTGTCCTCTTTTGTTTTTATCTTACATTTGATGTGTATACAGCTGGTCTATAAAGAACCGTAGTCCAAACAGAACTAAAAATCACTGAGCAATCCTCAATGAAAAAGAAATCACTTCATTATAGTATCAGTCTGTTGAAAAATGCTTTTTTTAAAGCTGCAAAAAATGTAGAAATTGACCATGTGTAAAGTCAAGCTCAGCTGCTGCATCCATGAAAAAGACAGACCAGTTTGTGCCACCAAAGAAGAGATGATTACTTTTGCAGTCCCAGAGTGTCATTTCACAAATCTTTGATAACCTCATCAGGCGAGATATCCCAAGTCAGTTTACATTCCAAAGAAAAAGCTCTAAATAATTGCGTTACTAAATGTAATAAGGATTGCAAAAACTAGAAAGCTATGATTTTATCAAAACAAACATTAACAACATTTTTGAAAGAAATTCTAGGTGTTCTTGTGTATTTTAAAGCATTGTTTTTCATCTACACATGTAACACCACATTGCACTTTTGCAAAGGTCAAGAATCCCAAATAAGTCAGCTGTTCTTTCTAAACCTTTGCTTCCCTCACGTTGGATACAAGTTCAGATCCAAGTCCCACATAACAGTACATGATACGATTTTTTAAATTATGTAGAACACAAATTTATGGCAAACGACACAGTAGTCACACATTTTGTGGTGTTGATTACCCAAATCTCAGTTATCCAAAATACCTGCTAGGTGAAATAAGGTTGTATGCTGCTGTACCTATCTATTAGAGGAACTTATTTAACGTGATTAACTGAAACCCTGATCCTCTGAATTCATGTTCTCTCTGACATTTGGATTATTAAAGCTATAAATGCTCTGAAAAAGAAAAGGCTAAAATGAGCTAAGAGGCAAAGACTATTCTAATGACTTTGTTATTTTAAAAAGAACACCAGGTGCCTACGCAGGCAAGTAGAAGACAGAGTCCCCCACTTTGAATGGCCCACGGTGTACTCAGACACCATGCTCGAAGGCACAGAAAGGCCTGAGACGAAAGAGTACAAGAGTTACAGTAATATGATTACACGGTTGCATAGTTAAGGAATGTGAAAATCTTGATGGTTCAGTTGCAAGTCTGCTGGTCATTTTGTGTGTGTAATTATTATTGATTTACTTCTTGATAGAATCTCAGAGAAAGCATGGAAAAAACATTAGAATGAGAAGATTCAAACGTAAATGCAGATTTTAAATGGTGTTTTAACTTGGCATTAGTTATTCCAATGGTATTTTTAATTCTGTTTTCTAAGATATATTATTTTTTTCCTCTTGACTTCAAGTTAGCACGTACTCTGCTTTAGCAAAATAAAGCGATCGAGTGTGGAATGGCCACTGAAGGCAAAGACTCAATAAAAGAGCAGCATGCTTTTCAGTCTGGCCTTTTAAAACATCCGCTATCAGAGGGCTTTGGAGGTTTAAGGGATTAGATACCATGACACATCTGTCAGATTATTATGTAAGAAAACTCTCCTGCTGTTTTCTGTGGGTAGAATGTCTGCTGTGGAATATTTAAAAACAGTTTTAAAAACAAAACCACACAAAACAGGCAATATTTCAGTTGCTTCAAAGCGTGTTTTCATGGGAAAAAAATGGTAACTTATTTTTCCTGGCCTAAGACCAAGTTATATTTAGTGCTCTGACTGTAGACTTGTATCTGAATATGGATTAGCAGAATGCACATGCTTTTACTGCTCACAACAGAGATTATGCAAAAATACCAGGATTTGTAGGTTAGCCTAACTTAGCTATAATTTACAGAGCCAGGAATCATCGACAGCACGCAAAGAATAGCAATGAAATATGAAATGATAATTCGTGTTACATTTCAGTTACACGCTTAAAAGCATTTTAGATGACTGCTGATATTATGAAGCTTTTCTAAAACAAAAGTCAAAATAATTTCATGAAAAATACCTAATAGCATCCTACTGTTGACATGCTTTGTTTCGGTAACACCGTTACGTCTTGTCAGTGGTGTGGCAGCAGCGGCCACATCCTGCTGCTGAGGGCATTGCAGAGCGGTGATCAATCTCCAGATGCACATCATGCATGGCTGCAGCTTCGTTAAAATTATTATGAGAAGCAGAAGTCTGAAGCCATCATCCACCACCAGTTGGATACTACAGATTTAAACAATTATGGTACATTCTGTATTGGTCAATTCTGATCTTCAGGTTCTGCAATTCTCATGCCCCTGCTGTGCTCTTTTAGCCATCTCACCCTTACAGCAGGGGACCAGACGAAGCAGGGCTGTTCAGGTGGTAAGAGCTACAGCACTGTGCAACACAAATCACAGATCCAACACAGCAAGAGTTGAATTGGAAGTTTCTCCCATTCCAATAATTTCTCTCTCTTAGCAGCTGAAATCTGCCTTTGCCAGAAATTCCATTACCAACTGCACAAAGTATTTTAGGCTCTGCTTTGCATAGACAGATGAGCAGAAAATAGTTTTCAATAGATGGAAACTAGAAAGAGGCAAACTAAAAATCAGCAAAGATCTGGAACACCACTATAGCTTTGGATCACTAATAAATATGGCCAAAATAGGGGGGAACAGACAGCAGATTTATTTTTTAAATACACTTGTGCGTGCATACATATATAGATATATATATATAAAAATTTCTCCCAAATCTGACCTTCGCAGGAGCACACTATGACTATGAAAAGTATTCCTTGCTCAGGGATCAACCCTAACTGGTTGTTTTTATGAGGACATTATCACAATTCAAAGCAACAGGGCTCCAGTCTTCAGCACTAGCACCTTATTCTTCAAGGGTGCAGGCTAAAGCAAGAAATTCAGTGCAGCTGCAGTGTCTATCATAGCACTTCCTGAGCACACAAAGCTCTCCACGTAGACACACTCATTTGGTCACCAGTTCAGAAACATAATCCTTCCTACACAGTGGCCCTCATTTTTCAAAGTTTCCCCTACTTTCAGTGAGTGGGAACCCAAAGGCACCATGTTCTCACCCACACAAACGCATTTTACCAAAACGTCCCAGAACATTTGGTCTATGACTGGCAGTTTCACTGTTTCACTGTCTGCATTCCTGCAAGCCACAGCATCATGAGCAGAAAGTTTCTACTGATAAAAGAACAGAGCAGCAACAGTCATGAAAATTACAGACTGTGCTCTAAATAAGAATGGTTCAATAACAACATTGCAGATTATATTGACCGATGTATAATTTGTTAGTGATGGATAAGCACCTTTTGTTCACAGGAATTGTACAAACTTTGGAAACACTGAGTCATATTTTGTCTCTGTGTGTACCACTGGCATTCACACTGAAGTCAGTTTAATTCACATTGATAAGTTTATACAATTAAATAGTTAAAGCACCACTCCTGATTGATTGTCTACCTACACCGACAACAACTATAGTGAGTCAAAAGAACAGTCAGTTCAACAATTCAACATTTTTCACAAAAAAAAGTTCTAGGAAATACCCTTATTTTTTTGTCTAGGACTATGTATGAAAATGTAGATTCAGAAATCCATGAGGGTGTCTCGTTTAGATGTCTCTTGTGAAAACGCTCCTCCCTCAGCTGGGTTCCCTAGCCTCACTGTATAACCCGTGATGAATCTCATTAATTCAGAAAGGGAATTCTGTTGTCACATATTGGGAGTCAGCATTAGGAAAGCAAGTTAAGCCTATAAAGCAAAGTGATCCAGAACGTCCTATAGCAGCCTTCCTGAATTCAGCTTTTTAAACTCTGTTAAACACCTCTCATTTGGACAGAATGAGTATAGCCCTACCCTGCTGCAAACTAGCCCTACCCTGCTGAAAACTTGCCAAGATTATTTTGCAAGAGCCCATACTTTCAAAACAGCAGTTTCAGAAATGCTCTATTTCAATCTCAGACATGAAGCATGCAGAGTCCTAAGCCCTGAAATCTTCGGCAGCCTCAGAATTATTAGTCTATTCTTCTTTCAAATGCTTATTTAGTCTCAAAACATTTGGAAAAAGGATGATGTCTTGGCTAGTAGTCAGAAAAACATATTTTTATTGAACAATCTATCCTTCCATAATTCTGTATTTAAATTTTTTGAGCAAAATCCATGTGTGTGTATGCACGTAAATCTGTAAATACATATACATTTTGTCTTATTTACATGCAGTCCCTACATTTAGACTTTGGGCAGCTTATGCAGACATCTAGTGGGAGTGAAAAACGGGTTCAATCCAATGCTTATGCGCAGCTGGCAGAGAGATGTGACCGTGGCTCTTCAGGGGCCGAGCCTGCCTGGCACACACAGGGTCACTCTCTGCGCATGGAGGTCTCAGATGAAGGGCTCCTTATTCCAATACATACCACAACAAACAAACACAGGCTCAAAGCCTCAGGCACAGCCAAATATTGCTGTATCTCTGCTTAGCTCTCCAGAGCCCAACATACTCCCACTCCCACATCGAGCATCTATCGGAACTACCCTTTTGTTCTTCACAGGGAACTTTCACAGAATACTGAACTCTGAAATTCACTATTTTTTATTTTTAAAGAGAAGTAAATGGGGGCACATGCATTCAAAAATCCAGGCTACAGAAGAACATAATTTTTTTTCCAGTGACCCACATGCCTAGCACTTCCTGGCTCCAGCAAGCCCTTCATGCGAGGTTTCAAACTATTAGAAACGTACTACCATTAGCATTGCCTCTGGCCACATATAGATTCAAACTCACTCTTATTTTACATACATCTCATGTTTCATTTCTGTTACTATGCACCATCCACGTTCCTAATAAACATGATGGGATGCTGGTTTTGCTACAGCAATTCTTCAGCATCTCCATTTTTCCTCTTTTCCCACTCTCTGACCCCCTCCATCCTTCCATGGGCCTGAAGATGTCATACAGCTGACATTCTGCTGGACCCCCTTAAGCAAAGCCTAGTAAAGCCATCTGGACTGCAGGATTTTTTCAACAGTCTTTGCAGAGTTCGGGACCCGCTTGAGGGCATCTGTGCTTCTGAGCCGTGTGTGGCCACCGGCACAAGCTGCACATCGGACCTCCGGCCCCACCACTGCCCGAGGGCCCCAGTTCATGTATGTCCTCCCAAACACAGGCATACTGTGTGCAGTCAGAGTTACTGTACTGAAGCTATTATTGGGACATTGGAAGTGACTGGAAGGTTTACAGCACTTAGTTTCTACTGGCTGGGCAGAAAAATAGCTGCAACAAACTTGGATCTGTTTTATTTCAACCTCTCCACTACACAGGAAATAAAACAAGGAGAAAGGAGTCAAACCATTCGTTCTCTCCTGCATACAAGAGGGAGGAGAAAACTGCCCTTTTCAGCCTGGCACGGGACAGACTTTGCTGCTCATCCCCCTTCCCCTCGCATGCTTCGGTCAGAGCTACTCTTGTTTCAGCCCACATGGAGCCTGGAACGGGATCTAGTGCTGCTCTAAATGGGGTCACAAGACCATGCCCCCGCCACCTTTACACCAGCTAAGGACCACAAGGTATAGTAACACACAGACAATGTAAACAGCCAACTTGCTAATAACCACTTCCCAGTCCAAGTGACAAGAAACGAAACAGGTAGACTTTGGACACTTGTGCATTACAGATCCCTTTTATTTAAAGGATCACTTATCTCAAGTTTTGCTTTAAAAAAATTCACAATTACTAACATAAGATGGACATAATATTTTAGGAAAGAGATTTCAAGGAGCTTCCACATGCTTACCTAAATAAGTATCTTTTCATATCTGAGTTCATTCATTAGCTTTTGGGGTAAAAGAATATTTCAGCAGAATGAAACTGAATGTGAAATAAAACAGTCACTACACACTCAGGATGGTGACAATCGTTAACACTAAAAAAATGCACATTTCTCAGCTTACAAGATTTCTTTTTTGGAAGTCAATCAAAAATATAGCTGATATCATGCCATTTCAGATAACTAAAAATGTTAAGTACATTTTAATGACTTTAGCCAAAGAAAACTCATGAATGCAAAGTCTGCTGTTGAAAAAAGTTTCTAACAGGAAAAAAAGCAGCAATGTTTCAGCAAATGTATAAACATGTATCCTAAATGCAATCATAATGACTGAGGAAACATATTGTACATAAACATCTGAAAGACAAAAATATGATCCATAAAACATACATCATCAATAGCCATAAACCTAACTAATAATTGCACCACATCCATCACATTCAGAGGCAGGTAAAATATAGACTCTAAAACAGGGGACAATATGTTCCTGCTTACAACGTAAAATGGCCACTTGCCTCTAGCACGTACAGCATGCCTCTGTTGCTCTCTTTTGGTGAATGTGCAGAACTGACAAATTCCTCTGCACAACAGTCAGCCCTTAAAAAATATTTGTTCAATTCTGATTCCAAAATTGATCTTAGACATAACCCTCAGCTTCTGATTTTAAATACTTCTTAAAAAATTTTTTTCATTATTATTTCAGCTAAGAAATGGCTAATGATGCAAAAAGTTTGGTGCTTTTGTCCCAGCTCCTTCATCAGGCTTAAGTCTTATATGCCACAGACTACTTTACCTAAGTGATCAGTACCATATCTACATGCACAAAAATATTAATCAAAAATACATTAGTTGAAAGGGAAGAATAATCTTGGAAAAAAGATTATGGTAAATTGTTTTGGTTCTTTTATGTGGCAACGGCAGCCGTACTTGACTACTAAGGCAGGAACAGCAAAGACCAGCAAACAGTAAAGCACTCACTGAAAATTTCAGTGTAAATATTTATTTGTGCACAGCGGCCAAATGAACAGGATATGACAATTAAAACAACCTGATCCACTCACTTCATGCTCTAGCTCGTTGAGAGAACCCCATCACTGTTCATACAGAAGAGACCTAGCATGGTATCTTAACACAGCCCTTCCCACTTCGTATACTCTCACATCTCACCCTCCGTGGGCCTTCCTACCCTCACAAACCACCCAGTTTAAATTCTTCCTTACCTGACTCCTCCTCACCCGTGATATCTCTATATCCTGGTTTTCCTCAGCTGTTGTCCTATTTTGTCTCCTCTGTGTTAGACTGTTTGCGTGTACATCTGTTGTGCTATAAAAATGTGTAATAATAATCCCCGTCCTTTCCACCTGCGCTGCACAGAACTGCAGTAATAATGTTTATAACCAGTTCCATGTGGTAGTTACACACGGCCAAGTAACCTTCAGGCTATTTCTCATTCGGGGCAAATAATCTAAATTAAAGAGATTAATCCTTAGGGTACACATGGTTTTACAAGTACTAAAGGAGAGCAAATACTTTTTCTCCATTTATTTTTGTGAATATGTCTAATCAACAAAGCACAATCTTCTTAAAATAAGCACCTAAAATAAAGCATTCAAATTGTGTAGCTAAATTCTGCACCCATCCACAGAATAGAGTAATAGCCGGAGAATTGTTGTGACCATGCCATTTGATTAGTATTCCCACTACAGCTGCTGCCCCAGGAGTAACCAGAAGATGTTGTACTTAATGCAGCTATCCTGATGAGTCAGATTTTAAACTAATTACTATATATAAATAGTGAAGAGAGATTAACGGAGCCACACTTCAGGCAAACAATTCTGTGAAAGTCATGAATGGTGAAAACATAAACTGAGTAATTCATAAACAGCACCACACCTCTGGAGCAGAAATTTAACTGGTTTAACTAACTGCACTATGTGTATCTTTGCAATATACAACAAAATCAAAACAACAGTGTATTTTGGGGAAAGTATATCAGATAAACTGCAATAATGGAAACTGTTCGACATCAAGAGCACCACAATGAAAACCTGATGATATGAAAAACTGAGGTTATAACGTTATAGAAGATAAAAGATGATCACGAGTAACACCAAGAAAGAAATGATCACAGTGCAAAGAACAATTGTAAAATAAGATCTAACTATTGCTTATTTAAAGTATTATCCATATTAAAGAACAATAACAAAATCAACTATTGATAATTCAGATTTGAATCAGGTATCAAACAAGGACATCTAACACGAAACTTCAAACTGGCCCCAAATCAGTAGAGGTGCAGAGTTACAAGAGGACCCTGAGAAACGGTCTGCTGCAGCTCTTCTTGGCCCCCTCCTCCTGTGAGCAGTTTCACAACTCTGTCCACGAGGATGCAGCCGCAGGACCACATCTTGGAGAGCAAAACGTGCAGAGGAAACATTCAACTCAACCCTAGGATGGGATCGTTACTACATCGAGTACCTCAGGGCACAAACCAAGGAGGAGATACATGGGCTCCATGGATCACAGCTGAGGTGTTTGCTATCCACACTCGCTGCTCATATGCTTTCACTAGGTACTCTTGCAATTTGCTATATGGCCCTAATTCTTTGCTCTTCCCTTGAATACTGCCTGCCAGCGCCTCGACAGGGGTTGTGCAATCACTTTGTCAGGCAGAAAACAGTGCTGCTCTAAAGGAAAAGAATATGAATTCCCACAACCTAATTGCAGAACAAACATTTTTAGCTCTCTGCTACCCTCAGATATAGCCTTGTCACTTGTGAGACCAACTACAACACAAGCAAGGACATTTTAGACCTGCACTGCAACATGTCAGAGCTCAATCTTTCAAACACTTGACACAAGTTCAGGTCTAACGCTTACTAACGTGGGAAGATTCACGATGACGTCTACGCATCCCACCCTGAGTTTGGAAAATCATTTGTTCCATGGAATACCACCCACTGCAGCATCTCACTGGAAACCAGCCCCAACAAACTGCAAGGCAATTTTCAATTTTCTACTCAACTCTACCAATTGTCTCTTGATCCCCTGGAAGGACCACCCTGTACAGCTCAGCATCCCAGCCCTCTTCCATTTCTGCCACCCTGAAAGCCAGCTCCAGAGAGTGGGAGAGAAGCTGCCGCAGCCTGGAGACCAAGGGGAACGGAAAATTAAGGCTCTGTTCACTCTTCCAGGTTGGAGCTCTCTGCAGCTGGCAGGATGCAGCCTGTTACATCCGTGACCCTTCGCAGCTCAGACTGGTTAATACGCTGTTGCTGATCTGAACTACACCTTAAATTGAAACAATTTCAGTTACAGTTGAGCCCAAACGTGAACAGAAGGCAGAAATTCAGTGGTTACAGTCCCTCGACACAGCTGATATCTGAGTGCAACTTTCTACCACTGAGGTTTTATTAAGGGTCACACAGATTATTTAGCCTTTTAATTTACAGCTTACAGGAGAAATGCAAGGTGAAATACCAAATCCCAATAAACCACAGTAAGTGGGGAAAAAAATATACTGAAATACTGAGCTTTAAAAACTCAATTAAAAATATAAATAAATAAATAGCCAATCACCGTTTTGTAATTATTTTAACTTTGATCTTTAAAATCTGCAAGTTGACATATCCTATTGCTACAGAAATCAAATCATTTTTACAGTTGATAAACACTCAAGTTTACCAGTTAATTAAATCCTTTTTGGATTTTTTTTTTCCTCTTTCAATTCTAATGGAGCAAAATGTGACGGCATTATGTATAATTCTTTTACTTGATGTTCTTAATTGCAATTACCAGTTTAAACTAGAGAACTCCTTTGTGGGGGGAGCTTGAGAAGAGTTTGAGTTTTTCGTCCTTAACTGGACCAGTAATTAGAAAATACATGGCTTTTCTGAACATGTGATAATCTGCCTCTTTCTCTTCCAAACAACTGCAAGTTTCCCATACTGCTAAGATTACATGAATTAGATTTGCACGTTAATCCCCAAATTACGTGTGACATACTTAGTTCATACAAGTTACACGTTAGTGACATTTCAGGCTCCTGAATAACACTAATATTTTATGTACCATGATGAAAAGATACTAAAAAACATAACTGTCATGTGATGCCACACAACCCAAAATACACAGGAAAAGCAAACTGCTTTTAAAAATTACTAAACTTATGGATGCCACTTTGATTTGCATTTTTGTATGTGATGATCAGAGGCTTGATCCTGAAAGTATTTTCTACTAAGTGCCACTCACCGTGCTTCGAAAAGAAGCCCTCATATCAGCAACTACGCAGCCTGAGAAATATTGCAACGCAGTGGAGTCTTTCCGAACTCAATTCAAAGCAGAATTTTTTTCCAGAAACCATCACCACATTTCCTTGCAACCTGCCAGCCTGATACTGACAGCTAAAACCCATTCACTGCCGCTGCCCAGGCCCGTTTCCTCAGCAGCGTGACTGCCCACCGCTCCCACGGCCTCCCGGAGCAGCCGAGGAGGGGCAGCAGGGCAGCTGCACAGCAGGGCTGGCTTCGCCTGTGGTTACCTGTGAGGGCAGAGACCCCAGCCCTGAAGGGCTCGCTGCATGCCTAGTTGTCTCGTAGTTCCCATAGACAAATGCTTCTCGAACTGCTCTCTGACAACCTCTGATTGCACAAATGCTGCTCACCCTTCTATTTCACTTACTAAAATAACAGAAGATTAAAAAAAAAATAGAGAGAGAGAGATACTTACTTGGTATTAAATTGTAGAAAACTACTGCTATCTTAAGAACTGCTCCTCAGTTAAGTGGGGGTAGGGTCATTTGCACCACTTGATTAAAAAGGGTGCCCACAGGAATTAAAGCTTCCAGAAGAAATTTTTCCCAGTAACCAATAAATACCAGTACAAAAAGGCTGTGGTAATTATTTCTAGATTGCTCTCTCACTTGACTTTGGCAACAAGAAAAAGTTAAGCTGGGAAAAATCTCCCTCCTTTCCCAGAGATTTTGCAGAAAACAGTAATAATAGTAACAGTTGTTAAGAAAAATCATCATCAGAAGTGCTGAAGTAATTCCTTTATTGCCATGGCACCACAAAACCTTAGTCCTTTGTGCTGAAGGGCTTGAGGTTGGAAATGGATTATTTCGCCGGTGTATTGAACAAGCTTCTCCTGCAGGCTGAGACAGCCCTCCCTTCTCAGAAAGGAGAATTGTTTTTTATAAGCTTACCCATGCAGACTTACAGAATCAAAATACAAACGAAGCCCAGCATTAGCAGGAGGGGAGGAAGGGGACTTCCTGCAGATGACAAACTCTCCCAGATGCAGCAGGCCCTGCTATCAGCGTCCTTGCCATTGGAAGCACTGGCTACTGTGTGCAGCATGACGCGTGGCTTTACGGGCATCTGCGGAGGACCAGAGGTGGGACAGAACGCTGTGCAGGCAGGGTGACCGCACGCAGTCTGCACTACACTGGTGCTTTGTCGTACGGCTCAGTTGCTTTCAGAATTCCACATACAGTTCCCAGAATTAGAAATAGTCTCAACACTCAGTAGTCTAAGACCAACACGACCAACCAGTGAAACCACTTCTCCCCATAACAGCAAAACTTGGTATGAAGTTTTATAAGGTATGGACACAAGAAGGGAGCGTTGTTAGACTCCAGTTACTACACTACAGGGCAGAGTGATGGGTTACCAGTAGATGTGCAATGAAAGCAAAGTTGCTTCTGTAAGATACAATGTTTTCTTTAAAAAGAGTAAAGCACAATGGCACAACACAGTAAAGTACAATTTATTGTTTATTTAGTAATTACAGTACAGCGCTATGCTTCCTGCTGCGACTCTGCAAGCTAAACTGCAACTCAGGTGAGATACAAATTCCTAAATAACAAAAACGCTGACAAGACAATATGCATATTAGCATTACTGGATGTTGTTAGCTTTGTTGATACAAAAAAAGATATACAATTGTCCTCCTAGAATTGCAGAACAGGTTATACGGCAGCCAACTAAAACAAAAGTGTATACCAATTTTATTTACTTGACTTGACTGTAATAGCCAGTAAAGCTATCCCCACTGTGTTATTGCAGTCTGTACAGGAGAAAAAAACTACTGTGAAATAGATCGCATCGTTCCAAAAACTCATCTGAGAGCCAAGCTTCTTCCAAACGTGGGTGTTTCTCAAGTAAGAGTAGCCATCCAGTTCCTTCAGCTTTCTAATCCCAAGTAGGTTTTCTAGTCTCACTAAGAATACATGTATTTGTGTACTTGAAAGAAGATCTATAACATGCAGAGATGTTACTAAGTATATTAACTGGATAATGTTTGGGCAAATCAAACATATTTTCTATAAAAATATTGGTATTCAAGCATAGGTAAGAGCATATACTGGGATAGTTTGAACACTGGTTCACATTAGGTGATCATTCAAATCACTATTAAAGGTTTTTCCTCAAACCCAGACTTGTTAACACTTGGAAGTTCGAAGACGTACAATGCTTTGTTTCCTCCACTTGAGCAGGCTGGGGGTGAGGGAAAGGAAGGGAAGAAAACCAGCAAATTTTCACAGTTCAGCAAGAATGGTCTGCATTAGTGGTGCCTTCCTCTACCACAGCGAACAGCCACGCTACTCTGACAGCTCTGACGACGCGTGCAAGCAAGGTACGAGCAGCGTGAGCTGGTCAGTGGGAAATCACTGCACTGTATGCTGCTTTTCCAAGAAAGTTCTCTTGCCGCCTATGCTCCCATTATTCACCAGTTGTGACCAGTACTGTCATACCTAGTGGCACACCTATGGAGTAAAACATTTAGCTTCCGAGTATGCCAAATGGCATGTCACAGCTGAAGGAAGTTAGGGAGCTGCCTCTGGTTCATGTCCCCTGTTTCAAAACAAAACCAGAAGATGTGGTGCGAGGAGAGGAACCCACACTTTGAAACTACTACAGACAAAAATAAAGGTATGCACATCTTTATGCTTGGCATGCGACATAGTGAAGTTTAGTGCACCCTGAGCAAAACCCAGCCACGCAGCTGTAGGGAATCATGCCGATTAATCTGGCAAATCATCCCATAAATTAAGTAAATTAAAGATTGGAAAGATGCTGTCAGGTCCAGCTTACCAATGCTGGTAGAAATTACTTTAAGCACCAGAGGAACTTATTTTTCACTATGCCAGTAAGCTTTCTCAATTGCTTTTAGCTGCATAACGTATTACACACCAAAGCAACCAACAATAACACGATGAAACTTAAACCGCCCTATAGCATATTTGTCTAGTACCATGTCATTTTGATACAGCTACTTTTTTCATTCTCTGAATCAGAAGAAAAGAACTCAGATGAATCCTTGAATCCTACATGGTTGTGAAAAACAGCTCCCTCCCACAAAGAGCACAAATCCTGCAGGGAGGGAGGAAGCTGCGTGCCCGATGACCTTGCTCAGCACAGTGCCCGCCATCACCTAACAGGGCCAAATGGGAAAGGGTAGCTGGGCTGGAAAAAAGTCCAACTCTTCCAAGCCTGACATATCTCTGAGATTGCTATTTACCAGTGTGGTCAGTTACTAAAAATGTCTACACTGCACCCCTTTGTTCATTAGGTACCAGAGAAAGTGCAGATCTCTGCACAGGACAACTTACCCTACTTCTCATTAGCAATGTTGATTTGTTTGACTGCTTTACTGCCTTTGCAAGGGATATCGCATATCGGTTATTTCACCAAACACACACTTGTACAACTGAAACCTGCAGCTGTATGTGGCACACAAGTCTCGGGCAGAGCAAGCACTGCCAGAGCTGCAAGGAGGCAACCTCAGCCAGAGCTGGGACCGTCGGGCACTCAGCAGAGGTGCCTGCGCACACCGGCTGCCTGGGGCGCAGGCGCACGCTCCCTGGAGACGCGTACTGAGCGCCCACCGCCGCCTGCTCTTGTGCCAATGCACCGCTGCCGAGTATGGCCGGGTCCACCTGTGTGCCACTGAGCTGCATTTCTCTTTGCACAGTAAAGGAATCCCAGCCCGCCTGTGCAATGACAACCAGAGCGCTTCTGATGCCCGAGTCAGATCAAGACATCTGTGCACTACACAGAAGTTTTGAATACAAGTATTGCATGGCTTTTTTTTTCAAAAATGGAAAGCTTCCATTTAGAAAATAAGGTCCTCTCTGTCCTCCTGAGAAGCTTCTAAGCGAGACAGTGGGTTGTGAGGAATTGTGGCAGTAACAACTGAGCAGGTACGATGCTACAGATGGTCAGCAGATACTACGTCACTCAGTTAAAAATCATACATAGCATTAAAAGAAACAGTCTTTTGTCCTGCTGTGCCAGAGCAAATCATTTCCACAAAGATGGGCACAAGGAAAACCTTTAATGTGAAACCTGCTCCAGGATAATGCATTTTCTCACCAGATGTCCTGACTTCTCACGGCCATTTTGGGCTCCGCTCTACTTCATAACTGCCACCCCCAGCCTTCAAAGCCAGCGCTCTGCAGCAAGGGAACTGCCCATGTGCCAAACCCGCCGCAGCAGCGCACTGCGCGACGATGCTCAGCAGATCTGCGTGACAGCAGCCACACGCAGTGGTTTGATCAGGGCGCAGCAGGAAAGGCAGGCGCAGGTCACTTCCCTACGCTCTTCCTCCCTTCGCCATGCCGCTGATGACTCCGGGGAGGTGCAGAGGGTGACACAGCGCTGTGCAGCCACCTGAGCCGGCACGGCATGCCGAGCAGATTCCGAGCACCCGCGTCAGCCATCATTTCAGCCGGGAACTGGCTCTGCTCGGCTCTGCTAAGGGCAGGCAGGCCTGTTCAGAGGGCGCTCGGGGGCCACACGCTGCTGTTTTAACTGTGTTATTTTACACTGTGAGTAATAACATCTGTGGTGAAAGGAGGGCGGTTCTAAGGTCAGTATCAGGAGTTCTCCTTACTAAGTAAATGTTACCTTTTGTTTTAAAAGAAGAAATAAGAATACATTAAAAAAAAAAAAAACAACACAAGAATGTATCCTGCTCCCCCACAAGAATCTTCTCCTGTTCCATATATGTAAATGGTAAAATTATCCCTGATTTCCTTAAGAGTCCTAAAGTACTACAGGTATTTACACACCAACAAAGACTCTTCTATGTTAACAAGCAATTTGAACAATGTAGGGAACTTAACAGAGGTGGCTGGCAGAGAACAAAGAACACAGATGCAGAATAACAACTAATGCATGGGAATTTTACCACATACAGAAAAAATTACAAACGTTTTTAGCAAATGTTGGAGTGAAAGATTTTCCAATAAGTATGCCATTTAATAGCAAATTATTTTCTCCTGAAAAATGGGAATAAATGCAACAGCTTTGAGTTAACTGTTTTAACACTGCGTGCAAAGCTAACATGCAAATATTCACATTTGCTAACACCTAAATTAGATGTTATAACTGTCAGTGCAATTCAGTCTTTTCACTTGAGTATACAGGAAAAGTCAAAAACTGTAAATTTATGGGTTTATATTTAAAAGTGAGCTTGTTCTAGAACTCCTAGCTCAGCTACGGAAGCACTTGGATGTAGTTTTAGAAGCTGACGAATTTGTTTCCTTTCCTGTACAATTAGAGACTAATATTCCCACAACAAGGATGAGATATTCCTTTCTAGACAGGACATTAACTCCAGACCAAGGTCTACCAAACAGGTACCCTTCTGAGGTATTTTAAGTAATGTTCCCTTTAACAACAAAAAAGCAATGCTTTTGAGAGTATTTTCCTTGCTCTTTGTATTTGGACTCCCAAGCTTCTGACCAAGACCCAGAGAAAGCACCTTCTTTCAGCAGAGAACTCCACACCCTCAGGCCACATTGAGAACACGGCAGGGTGGACTTGCACGGGCAAGGCACGGACCAGCACCCCGCTGCGGGAAGCAGCACCCGTTCTGGTCGGCCCGTTCCACGCCTCAGTGAACACAGCTCCCGCAGACGCCAGCAGGTGTTTTTCTCTGGCAAAGGCTAGCAGAGCCGACGCCATCAGGCCGTGCTCTCACACGGCAAGAGCTGTTTCACACCACAAACGAAGCGCGAGGCCTTTGCACGGTTTCGCAGTCGGCACTTTCGAGCCACCCCTGCAGCTGCTCGCCCTGCCCTCGCGCCGGCGCGGCGGGAGAGCCGGGGCACAACGTGGGGAACCAGCACCCGCGTCACGACGGTCCCTGCAGAGCCGGCTCCCTCAGAACAGCCACCCGACACACGAGCTCGCCCCAGCTGCTCCGCCACCCACGCCCGTTCGTCGCCAGACAGCAGACGCGGGGACAGGCGCCGTTTGAGGCCGTTATGGCTACCCGCAGCCCTGCGCCTGTGCTGCCCACAGAGCCCCCGCACCGCCGGCGCATGGCGACCGACCCCCGGCGCCCTGCCGCCCGCCGCCCCTCACCAGCAGGAAGGCCAGGCAGTGCCGGGCTGCCGCCGCCCGCGCTCCCCTGTGGTAAAGCTACCGCACGCCACGCTTCGGCACCGCAGGGATTCTTCTCCAGTTACTACGACTACCATACACCATCACAAAATGCATCATCTCATTTATTCATGTCTTAAATGGGCAAAGATCACCCTACGGTACAAAAAATCTCGGTGTTCTTTGCCTTCCGATGGCAGCTCGCCTACAGCTCACAAATACAGGCGAGCTCCTGCTGTACCGTGAAAGGCGCGCAGGAGGTTGGTCTCGCCTCCACGTTGGGTTCGTCAGCTGCTTCCCACGCCCAGGCGCGATGGCAGGGTGAGGGTGAGGGCTTGCCCGATCTGCTGGGCAGCAGGCGCAAGCTCAGTCCCAGCGGTGCCTGCAGGAGCCCAAGGCCAGAGCTAATTACTAAAAGGCTCATTTACTAGAACCACATATCCGACCACGAAGGAAATGCTCTGTTTTGCAGAAGGAAAGGAATGAATGCTTCGCCCGCAGCGCGAGCCGGAGTGGGGCTGGAGGCGCAGCCCCTCGCTCCCCGCAGACCACACGTGCTGGTTCTGAGGAGCTGGCAGGGAAGGGTGGCATTACCTTTATTGAAAGCATTGACTCACACATTATTAGAAACACAGTACCATTTTAGGAAAGGTTGTCAGAAATATGAATATATTAAGTAACATCAGACGTAAACCAACCATCGGGTCCACTTTTGTACATGCTAAATGTATTTTCTTTCCTAGATCTGGCTATACCACATAGGTACGGTTAGCAGAGTATTCTACACAGATTGACCTGTCCCAGCACTAGACTCTGAGAACAGAGATCGTCATGTAGTTTAAAAGAAGGAAAAAAAAAAAGGGGGCATGGGAACCTACTACCCTAAGGCTCTGTTTGAGTCTGGCAAGCTGAGCTGGACGCCGGTTTTATCCTTATGGCCAAAAGCAGAATACAATGGAAGCCTCCTCAATGGGGAAGAACACAAGGGAAGAGAGAATTTACAGCTTTTATTAGGTCTTGCAGATAACCACAGTATGCTTAACCAGTAGTCACTGTATGGACCAAAAGATATACAGTTAATGTGAACGTACTATACTACTAAACTTGTATTAACACAAAAATGAAAAACTTTTCCAGACCAGAAGACTGCTCTATACAGAGGTGGTTTTAATTGTTTACAAATAGTCTTATTATCATATATTCTGCAGTTCTAGAGCTGAGGCACTACAGCACAGGCATCAAAAGTCTCACCCAAATTCCCAGATATATGCTATGACTAAAATTTAAAAAACAAAAATAATTTGCAGACAACTTCAATTTCAAATCTCTTCAGTCTCTTAAATTTGTCTTAAATCTCTGGATATCAAAAAACCTCTAACATACTTGCTCCTGAGGATAATTAGCCCCCAAATTCTTTTTTTAAGTATACCTGAAATATACTGATAATTTACAAACACGTTTCAGAGTTACATGATTGGTAAGTAAACAAGTCTTTGGTAAATAATAACTACTCTGTTCTTTACTCAAAGTTAAGTTAAAAAACTTAATTCATTTTTAAATCTATATTAAGTGATTTTTGTAATAATTATTTCTATAATGAATAAGGCTCATATGGCACAATGCTCGGTGGGATGAATGGGTGTACGTAGCAAAACCCGAATGAAGTTTTCAGGTTACAAGTCCTGTTCCTAGGAGGTTCCTGCTCTGGCTCATTGTCTTTTTGCGCCCTTCAGCCAGGCCCAGGAAGCTGAATCGGAATGAGAGCTTTCTAATGAATTAGATTTCCAACATTTAAAGGTGTCAGCATATCTAGAAAATACTGTCTATTGCAAGGATACGTTCTACAGTAGGTACCAGCTTGTATGCTAAAAACTACAACAAACCAATTAGTTTAAGGTTGAAATAATACATTATAGCTGCAGTATCTCCTAAAAATGCCTGCTTTACCACTTGTGCAGTAAAACAGAAAAACTATGCACGCTTGTGCGAGCTGGAGATGACTGCTTGCTCCCAAAGGAAACCTAAAGGCACAGGACATCGGTAACGTGAATGAAAATCTGGTAACAAACATTGGCTTCCATTTTATTACAAGAACGCAATTAGAAACCGAATGCCTCAACTGATATTTTTACTGTTTGCATACTAGATGCCTTCACTTTGGCTAAAAGATACTATACTATGTCCTTTAAGAAAAACAGCAGCATAAAATAGATCTTGTAATTTCAGAGGAGAAATAAAAAGAAGTCTGCTTTAGGTTTGGCTTACAGAGTTTTGGGGATTATTTTAAACATGTCCAAGAAATGATCAGAATATTTTCAATGACTATTGCAGATTTACTGTTCTACTACAGTTTTTTAACCGTCTTCCTTGTTAAAGGATCAATTACATTTGAGACAATAAATAGTATAGTCTACAATAAATAATATTCAAGTCAAAGTATTGTACTTACAAAATAATATAACACTGTAATAGGGGCTTCAAGATCAATTCCATTTTGTATATTCTGCAGCAAAAATAACATTTCTAGTAGGAAGAAATTACTTACAAACCTAGCAAGATCTACACATTCACACGTGTGTAAACAACTTAACAAGGTTTATTATATTTCCAGAAAAGCTATGCTTTTACAGCAGGTCTTCAGCTAAATGTTATCATAATATGGTAATAAATATATAACAGGGCTTGTATTTAGCTCCATCACAAATTTTAATTTGAAAAAAAAAAATGGAGTGCCATTATTTACAAAGAACAGCAGCTTTTCCTTTTGCTTCACAAGTGACTGTATCTGTGTGTGAACAAAATGTTAGGGCGAGGCATTCCAGATGAACTGCAGCTAAGGTTGGACGAGGATGATTTCATGATGAATAGTGAAGGTCCTGGCAATAAATACCTAGAAAGGATATTTAAAAATACAGCAGAGTTTACAGACAAAGTGACATAAAAGAGCAAAAGAATTAGTCGTTCACGCTCCATACCTTAAGATCACTGTATGCATGAAATTATGTAAAATAAATGCTATTTATAAAACATACCGGGCATTAGGCACTAGCTAACTCAAGAAGCAGATCTAAACTCAGAGAATCTCTTAGCAAAATTTCAAGATGTTGTATGAGGATCAAACATCTTTCCAGTCTTTTATGTTTAAAGCAAGCGGACAAATAAAACAATGGCATCCTGTGTAACACTACTACCAAAAATTAATACTTCACCCATTGTTCCCTGTTACTATAGTACTACTTATTCATTTTAAACTGGGTAAATACTACAATTTATGTTAACCAGCTTACAAAGAGTTAAGTTATAAAGAAAAGTTGATTAGGAAAAACCCAGAAATTTTCAGCTTTGGTTTCCAGCTCTAATTCTCTAAAAATAGATATGCTATCATCACTACTCTAGTAAAGCAAGAAACAATGATGTTACAACCTAGTAAGTCACATCAATGACTACTTACCTTTTAAATTCAGGCAACTACATAGCCGATATTTTATGTAATAGAACAAAAAATAATTTATCATATGCCTAATATTCATTCTTAAACCTTTTCATGTTATCATTTCCTAATAGCAAATTGCAGAAGTCATTAAATGACCACAGTAAGTGCACAAAAACAACTTCCACAGTAAATCAGAATTTCATAATGAATTACGTCAATGTTAGGATGGATGAACGCAACACACTGTACACAAACTATTGCTTAAAAGTTGTTGCATCATTCTAGTGAATCATATCGATTAATGATGAATAAGTTAAAAGACTGATCACATGGACAGAAACAGCATCACACTGTCAAAGGGAGACAAACTATGTAAGAAAGTGTACATTTTCGGTTTGTTTAAGCTTTGAGAAAAGCTGTTATAAAAATATTATAACCAATATATTTTTTAAATAATTTACAAAAAAATAAAGTCTGATTTGGCATGGATTGGTGGTGAGCTTGACAGTTCCCTACATCACCAGACTGAGTCCTACCTTTGCTTGATGATACAGTAAAAAACTCTAATGCTTCCCAGAGAATACGCCACATGATAGATAAGATTATTTAGCAAGCTGTAAGGATCTAGCAGTACATGGTTGGTGGTTTTTTTACTTAATTTTGTAACACAGGTGAATTTATCAAAATATGAAAAGTTTTATTTTAGCTATTATTTTAAAGAGATTTTGCTATAGTTTTTGAGCTCTCCTATTGTTTTATTTATACCTTTAATTTTGTGAGAAAAAAATGACATTAATACACGTTTATATTAATATTCCTATTCGTGTTCTTCATGACATATAGTGAATTTACAGTTAGGAGATGGGATTGAGAACAAATCTAAAAGGTGAAAAAAGAACTCCGTGGCTGCTTTCATTATCTTTTTCTCTCTCCCCGCAGAAATAAATTTTCTCAGATAAAGAGCTATCTATCTGTAATCTTTCAAAGCTTTAGCTTCACAAATATTTGTCAAACACAAAAAAACAAAAAATCGGTTTGTGCTCAGAAAAAACAAAATTCTTCAAATAAGATTTTATAAAGTCTTAAAAAATTGACTTCTACATTTATTAAATTATACTCTGATCTTCTGGCACTTCACACAATTTTACAGAAAGTCAAGAAAACTATTATTAGCAGTTCAGATTCTTGTATCATTTAAACACAGACACCTAGATGAAAAGTGAAACAGTATTGTGGTTCTCCCATTTCTAGAAAAATCGTTCATTACCTTACAATTGTGGAGCATAATGGGCAACAGGATTTATTTCCACGCGTATCTTTCATTCACAAATTCAGAATATCATGGTTAACTAGCATATGGCTATAGCCACAGTATAGATGTAATATTTGTGGAGATTAATATAAAAACTGTAATTAGAGTTGTCGTAACACTCCATTGCTGAAGACATACTGATATTTAGTATATAAAGTGCTTAGATTCCTCTAGCCTGTGAAATTTATGAATAAACTTCCACTCAGCATCCAAAGAAACACAGAAACTGGAGCTGAGAAAGTTCTGTTGGACCATCCCTTTCACTGCTTTCCAAATGCAAGGCTGTTAACTGCAGCACATTAATCTGATCAGTTTGAATAGCTTGTGGTTGGTCATGATGAAAAATTTTCTGCAGTATTAACAGTAAAATCAATAAAAACTTCAAGGTTGAAGATTTTCTAGTCTTAGCCAATCCAGATGACTTTACCACACTCCTGCTGTAGCTCAGTAGATGTTAATATTGAATATGATTTGTTTTGTGGCTAACATACTTCTGCTTTTGCTGTGACTAAACAGCAAATTTTTCAGTTTCTGGTTGGTTTTAAATTACGTTAGAGTGCCTTAAGATCCAAATGGGTTCAGTGTATCAGATAACTAGTCTGAGATATAGCAAGTAAGCAATTAAGTCATAAAATAAGTTTAACAGATAATATATCAAAGGTTTGCTTTTCACATAATATTTAAATCACGAAGCCCTTCTATGAAATAATGTCTGTTATATAAACAAAGCATTTATAAGTTTATATATATAATGACTCAGATTGCCATTCTGGATAGAATTTGGAACCCAAGTAATTTGAAACTTGCATTTAATTCTCCACCTATGACTGTTAAATTGCAGGTCATTGACTCCCACAGTTGGGCATTTTCAGTCATGCCTACACTGACGATATTACAATCCCTATTGCATCCAGTTGGAGAACTAAACCAGCCAATGGGGAACCGGGTAAGTGCCAAATAATTTTTTTACTATATGATGCTGTTTTGCAAGGTTTGAAAATATATTTATGCTCTGTAAGATGAAATAATAAAACTTTCAATCTGTAGGTTTTGGCAATCAACTTTGCAAAACTGTGCAATACAGTAAATCAGATGGCACTTACCTGACCCTTGGCTGGAGCTGTGCCCCTATAGCATCCCACTGCGAATGTGAAGCCAGAAGTATCACACGTTAGGATACCTCTAGGAATGCAAATCTGGAATCACTGACTTTGAGGGATCTGAGAAGGGGAAGAAATGAAATTTTCAGTTCAATTCATGGAAAGCCTTTGCTGCAGCTACTTGGGCAATAGGCAACCAAGACTTTAATAAGAGTAATTTCACACCAAATGTGTATATCTAGTCTTCTTTTAGTAGCACTTCAGTGGGCTAGAGAGATTAGAACAATAGAAACTCAGGATCAAAGGAAATGTTGGGATTTTGCCTTTTTTTATTTTAAATACATAGTGAACTAGGCTGAAAGAGAAGTGTAGTGGTAGCAAACTAGACTGAAACCTGTTCCAATCTTATCCTTCTAATTTAGGAAGAGAGTATTGAAACGTATACCTTGTATCATCCCAGTGGGGGCTAACTGCAGTTGGGGATCCTCTTGAATCTGATGAGTATTTGTAAACCACCAGCAGGCAGTGTTTACAAAGCTGTACTATTCGTTGGCAACACTGGAGCTGCTCTGGAGTCACCACCTCTGTGCTTTTACCGAATGTGGTTTCCCAAGAGCTCCTGTTATGCAAAAAGACACGACTTCATGTTATCTGTCACAAATTGCAATCTGAGAGCTTTACTCCTTTAATCAGATTGAACAACAGATGAACAAGAGAAAAAGCATGACCTTGCCTGTTTATAGGAAAGGTCGAGGCTATTTAACACAAAAGCTGGCAGATGCTGAGTCCAAAACACAAATTAAGAAGTTAATCTTCATATGTGAAATGTCCGCAGCCATTTTTCACTCAGTCTGTTCCCTACAGCATTTATAGAGCCATTACTTAGGTTTAGCACATAAGGATTTACTGTCACTTAATTGTATATGTGTCTTACAACAGGAATAACAAAAAACACTTATTAACAGATCACCACCTGAATGTGAATGTGATACCATATTAAAGGAATAAAAACAATAAATTATTTCCAAATGTCTATACAGCATAATAATACTCTTCTTCTAATTTAAGTACATGATACTAAGAAACAAATATTAAATTAATTTACAGGAGATGAGTATGTGCTCTGCTTCCTTATCCAAATAATCATATGAGAAGAGATTCTCAGTTCAGTCGTTCAAATACTACTTATTATTCCATCTGGTCATATGGACTTGTTACAATTAAGTGCAACTTGCAGTGTGTATCTGTGAGACCATTCCTTTGTGAAATGCAGACCATCATGCTTTTGTTTATTTAAAAAGCCTTTTCTCTTTCCAAAAAAACCCAAACCCTACCATACCAAGGTAAACCAGGTATGTTTTACCACAGAAGATGACAACAGTTCTTTGCATACACCTCAACACTTCTGTTTGCGCAAAATCCTGACCAGATTACAGATCATCTGTTTTAAAGGCAACATGGTCCCTGTGAAGACTTCCTTTTAGTGAAAACATTATCCAGTAGCACAGATGGTTTGTAAGCTTGAGAGTTTTTGTTTGTTTATGAAAGAAGCACTTCACAGAGTGAGGAAAATTTGCTACATCTGGCTTCAGCACAACAGCCAGGATGATTTCGCCTTGTCCACTGAGATCAGCAGTAGATTTCACATCCCTGGTGTGGAAAGGTTGTCCTTAAAACAACATCAAAGAACAAGCAAGCTTACTTCTGGCTAGCGAGCTTTTTAAAATTACGCTGTATTAGGATGGAATTCTGAACGTGAATGACTAAAAGATAAGCTGTATGTATAGGTCACTGATTTTTCAGCCTGGCTCCTCAGTCCAGATAGTCTATTCCAGCTGAAACTCTTCAGTCCTACAAAATTTCCACTGCACACATAATTTTCAAGTGATGCAAGCATTTCTCATTATTTATCATCCATATAATGAATTCTTTAAGAAATATTTTTTGTGAGGCATCAAATCTGTTTCATTTCATAAACAGAATAATTCTACTACTTGAAGAGCTACAATTTTCTTTAATATATTTTTCTCAATATTGTTTCCTCTCTGGGAACTTTGCACAGGTATTTTTACATGGAAATTGATCTATTGTCTTCATTCTTTCCTCAAGAAGTCATGTGATGGTTGGTAGAAAGCAGCAAGACAAAGTTCTAAGTATTACATTCATTCAACAGATTCACAGTGCTACACATAATTACATTCTAATTCAATCCATAAATCTCCAAAAACTTGTGGAAGAAACTCTCCTGACAAATTCCTTAAGTTCCAGGTTTTGAGGTCTGTGATCACCTTCCTACAGTTATAAGGGATTTTATCAGTGAAGAATAACATGTGGCCTGCTGTAACTATGGCCGATTATGAACATAGTGGTATACAGTTACCCTAATTGAGATTTAGAAATATATATGTGAATTTTAATAAGCTTTCACATAAATGTGACTGTGCAGTCTCCACCATGTGCTAGAGATTCAGTTCATACTCCATTATACTGCAGTCAACAGGGATCAGAGCACTGTTACCTAAGGAAGCTTAATTTGTTACGCTGTAACTTTAGTTTCCACACATTAGTAAGAAATCATGGAGTCCTCACCAGACCCAGAAAAGAGTATTATGCTTGATTGCCCAATATTGTCAATTATGCGTTATTCTTTTTATAACCATCTGAAGTCAGCTGATTCTACTGGTTTTCTCTTATTAATTTTAATTGTTTATTATACAGTAAAACAACGAAGCTTTATGAAACCATCTACATCACGGTGATGTCACCGAGGTTTTCTTTGTTTCTTTGTTCATTCTTCTTGCTAAAATAGCATATGCCTAGAAGAGATCTAACCAGTACAGGGAAGCCTTCAGGCTATTAGGTCTGTTCTCCCAAGACATATATCTTACGGATAGTCAAAGTACTATATTCCGTATATTTCCATATACACATGGTGTTTCTGAATTAGCACATGAATACCCCTTCCCAACATATTTCCCCAAATTCTACACATGCCCTATGTTTATTCCAATCTGTTCTTCTAAATGGCACAATGAACTCTAAGGAGGAGTGATGAGAAGTTGGCCTCTGCTACAGAGGTGCTGTCATGTGTTGTCTGTTGTGTATTACATGGCAAGCAGGATGCTTGTAACTGAGTAAACAACACACTGGGAAGGTACAAACAGCCTTTCTGTTTTCTTCTGTGAATTCTGTATTAAGTATATTACGTGCAGAGTAATCTCTACACATACTGCGCATTTGTATATTACTTTTACAGTATTTTTAGACTCTTTTACATAGCAACTCCTCTTACAAGGAATTGGATCTTTGTCAAAGAATTTAGCTCCACTTCGGAATCAGTGGAGTCTTGTTCTGCATGAATGAAACTGTTGCTAGATGAGAAATCCTGCTCTTCACTGAACTCTTCCGCTGGCTCAAAGACTTTTCTCCCGAGCCAAGTGAGCAGCAGAGTTGTTCGAAGGTTTTGAACAAAAAACGTTCTTTGCAGAGAAAAAAAATCCAAAATAAAAATTTTCATGCATATTAGAAGATTTGCACACTAAAAGTAAAATTCAAAATAATAACGTTATTAAAAGGGAAGGTAATTGTTCTATTTTATGACAACAAAAATGGATTTTGGACTCAAGACTTCACACACCTCTGCTGGCATGAAGAAGGGACCTTGCATCTGTTGAGGATTATACAAAAGAAATGTTTCAGACTGGAAACATCGAAACCTTTTCTCACCCTACTTTAACTTTCAGAGTATGCTGCATTCCCAGTACTTACCTCTAGCAAATCTTAGGGCTGACATCTGCATGTTCCCATGGCCTGTCTCAGTGAAAAAAAAGTGAGGACTCCTAATGGCTTGCACAAAAACAACAAGCCTTCATCAATGAGAATATAATAAATCTCTTGGAACACCTTAATGCAAGCCAATCAAAACCCCTTCCATTCTTTATACATTGTATATACTTACAGAGAAAATATCTTCTTTTACGCAATATATTTCATACTTATACATTTGTATTCTTATTTTATGAAGAAATTTGGCGGGTGCAGGCAGGGGAGGGGGAGATTATTTTATACTTCTGATCTGATTCCCTAAACCCATCCTTACACGAATGCCTTTGACTTCGGGAATGTAGATTTATAAGTGTAGGATATTGAACTTTTAACATATGGCCTGATCTTTTTTTCCCCCCCCAGAAAACTTGTATTTACTACCCAAAGCTAAAACATCTGCTTACCTCAGTGTGGACACTTCCTATTCTGCACATCATTAAATTCCCACCAGTGTGGGAAACAGTGAATGTAATCAAGCATAGAAATTCAAACTGATTATTTGTAAATCACAGAACTGACATTGCATTTGGCATGAGATGTCAGCTGCACTTGTGACTGAATTTCTCCCTTGTAAGTCTTGAGCTCAAATAGATTTGAGAGTGATTTCTGTTGATGGTAAGTCCACATTGGACACTTACAGTGGTCTGGCCTCAAAATTGTGCACCATCCAATGAAAGAGTTGACCCAAAGCTCAGATATTTTGAAAATTAGGGCTTTTTTCTTAGATTATTACTAAATGTCTGATTCTGTTACTGAAATGGTTGGCCTAGATTGTTTGATATCTAATTATACTACATCTTTAGGTGGTTTTAAAAAAAGATCAATGTATTACAGCATTCTCTTAAATGAAAATGAGAAACAAAGTACGCCAGGATTGATTGTAACTGCGAAGTTACAAAGAAGACTAAAATAAGAAAAATAGGCTTACCCTGAATTACAGAAACAGTTCCATAGACCTTGACCATGGCTCCAAAGCAAGCGATTAAATACACGGTTAAAGAGACGGTACAGATGTAAATTTTCAATGTCTGGAGCCTTCCAGACACACTGTAGAACTGCATGAACACTTGTCTTGACTATATCCAAAACCTAGAAAGGAGTATTCCAAGCAAATCAAAGCAAAGGCATATTGCAAAACCTAAAACCAACTGTTCGCTGATTCACTGCACACACACACAAACACACAGATGACTGCATAGCTATAAATTCCCACAGATGTCTATGTTTCATTTCTGTGCATTCATCAGCAAACTTTTGTGATATGCTTTTTCTGTCAATAACATTTAGCAAAACCAAATCAAAATATTTTATTTTTATTACAGAAAAGTTCATTTCTACTTTAGTCAGTCTGTTCAATACCGGCTCATTTAAATGACAAAAAGAGTTTAAAAAGAAACAAAATGGACACAATTACAGACTAGAAGCAACATAATTAACAACCCAAGTATTATATACTTGAAGATTATATCTTCTTTTCCCCCTCCCTTTTAAAATACCATCCATTTTATAAAGAACTAAAATGTCCTGAAAAGCTACAAGCTGCTTTTGGTTTAATGCCTCTTGAATCTTAGTATTACCCTAGATCAAATTATTTTAGTTTACCTTTCAGGCAGAAAACAGTGTAGTGAAATCAATAAGCAGGAAAATAATCAGCAAGATATTTAAAATAGCAATGTTTATGGTAATGCAACAGATTTATTAAATATGGATATTTAAATACAAGCGTGTAAAGATGTGGGTGAACAAAACAGGGAGCTGCTTTCAGTGTAGCACTGAGAGTTTTACCCAGCAAGTCTTAGCTACTCAGTGTACACACACACTTACAGGCAGTCACGCGTCCAACTCATCAGACTCCTCTCTGATGTGCCTTTGAACATCCCACTGAACTGGGGCGTGGAAGGTGGGATTCATCTCGCCTGCCTTTAAACATCGGTATGTTCTCTTAAGTTAGGCCTCTAGGTTCCCTCCGTAATCACTGTCGAGAAACAGGCTCAAGCGTATCTTGCCTTCTGTCTATTTAGATACTATCAGTACAACTGGGAATAGTTCTGCGATCGAAGTAGTATGTAGGCCCTATACAGGCACTCTGAAGAGTGTAAAATCTGTCCTAAAAAAAGGTCTATGGTGTGTGTAACCTATTAACGAAAAAGTCAGCATGATTTCCTGTAAGGGAGACACCCTTACTGTCTCTTTCGCAAAACAGCATCTTCCAAAAAACCTGTCAGACTCCAGTGGATGGTGAACCGATGGAGGTATTCACTTATTGGGTACAAGAGGTTGCAAATTCTAAGATTTATAAGGTACAAAACTTGCCCAGGAAACTTTCAGATGTGCATGACAAACTGATTCACATGGTTAAACATCTGACTCTCAAAAGGTAAAGAGGATTTAGTAAAACAGTGAAGTATGGAAGCATAGTGTAGAACTTCAATATTTTGGCCCTGCATAACAAACTGTTGTTTGTAAATAGTCTGATTAGAGACAATGAAAGAAAAAAAGCATAAACAAACAAAATGCTTGCAATCGCACAATGGAGCTGTGTAGTGAAGAGAAATGCTTAATGGACAGAAAAACTAAATGCCTAATAATGGCAACCTCAATGAAATATGTCATTTACACGATATTCAAGCTCTTTTTTGAAGACCTAGGACTAGTCTGCATGCATAGGTCTTGCACTAATTCCATGCACATATGCACCCAATGTGACTACAACACTGTCCTCTCTGTTGGGTATCTTTACGAGTGCAGGTGTCTAACACACTAAAACCACACCTGCGGTCTCTTCCTCACAGAGTGAGATACAAAGAGTAGTAAATTATAACCTAAGAATGGTGATCCTGTTTGGGGACTGCAGGAGCTAAACCCAGGCCTTGGACTGCCCCACGCTTGTGGAATGGGTCCAGATATTCAGACAATCCCTTAGCAGTGTTAGCCTACTGTCTTAATGCTTCTCAAGCAGCCTTCTCCTTGTGTCTCGCCTGATTAAGGCTTTCCCACACAAATGGCCAGTAGCTGTGATTGTACACATCCATTTGAACCAGCTAAGCCCCTAAATTACATAAAGGATCAACCATACATTTCTTTACAATGTTACACTGACTAATAGTAATTTATCTCCCTGTGTAAAACAGAAAAATCCCACCCCATACAGATCCCCTCATTAGTCCAAAAGCCATGTACGAAGAACTACGATGCCAACGTGCAGCATTTTCTTTTACTTTAGCACCTGGAGTTGAAGAAAACTAAGGACTGAACCTTGCATCTTAGAGCAAGCTGCAAACTGCCAGGTACTCTGGAAAAAGCTTTCTGCCATTTTTACTGTGTTGATATTGCCAATACGCCAGAGGGGAAAACGTCCCAGTTAATCATTCTCAGTTTGCAAACATGGCCTCGATCTTCCGTTTAAGAAAAGAGACAAGGCATTGCACAAGAGCTGGAACTTCATGAAACCTACATCCCCATTTTTCCAAGTTAATTTCCTTGGTTTTCCTTCATCTTTCTGTTTACTTTAATTTACATCATTTACTTTAACATAACCAATTATTTAGGTGTAATAGAACAAGATGTTATGAAAGAGCATATTCAGAAAAAGATGTTCAGACCCTCTGGTAACCATCAAAACACTTTTAAAGAAATTATGTAAAGTGATGTAACACAAAGCAGTCCCAACTCCTCCCACAGAAAAGTCCCTTGTTCCTAAAAGTCTTGGGAGGCTAAATTTCATTTTAGCATCTATCGATTTCATCAGTTTACTCTCAACTTGCTTCTAAATGCCTCCCGTACCTCTGCTGTAATGCCGGAATATTAAACACTCAGAATATGAGCTGAAGTTTAATTTTTCTACATCATACTGAATAATTCTTAAGAAAATATACCTGTCAGAGATGAACACTGTGAAATCTAGTACACTGCCCAGGTATTTTCCTCTCGTGTTTTAGAACTTCCCAGTAAGTACAGCAAAGGGGATTGAGTTTCTGGTTTGTATTTCACAAAGTTGCAGAAGGTACCTCTGAGACAGATTCCTTACTTGCATAAGTATTCTCCACCTTGAGCTCACTTCTCCTTTACCCACCCCACTGGAATATAAAACATACTTCTTTCAAATCAACAAAAGCTTACACATTTGGCAGTCCTCAGTTGCAATGTCATTGTCAAAGTTAATCCATTTTTAAAAACTACCCTTCTAAGGATAACTATATGATTGCTTGAAGGGATTGAGGTTAAAAGCAGTTAAAAAAAAAAAGGCAAATCATTTCCAGCACAAGCAAAGATGAAGGGCCCACTAGTGCTTCAGGAATTATAAGTCTCCTAAGTTGTAAAAGATGTCTTCACAAGAAGAGCAAAGAAACCCACATTTCTGATTGTGCAGTCTCTGCTAATAACGACCTGGCATATCAACCTGTATCATCCTGACTTTGTATGTGTGCCCTCAGTTTTATATGACTGTCAGTCAGATAAAGGACAGAACGACCCTTTATCGTAGGCTTCCTGAAATAATGCTTAAAGGAGAAAATTCTGACTAGATTGAAAAGAAATTTAAAAAAAAAAAAGACACAGGTAAATTCAGCCAGATGGCCAAAAGGAGCTTAGGAAAGGCAACTGAAGAATGTCTAGTAAACAGCCGCAGTCCCTCAAAGACCAGATTTATCACTCCCCCAATTCTTCCCGTAGTTTTGGGGAATGGCCTATGGGGAAGGGTTGAAAGAGATACCGTAACCAGTCTTGTGTGAAAGCCCTATATCTCCGTTGCAACCATGGGCCCAGTCTGTTGACTTCTTTCCACGCCTGTGGCATCATAGATTAAAGAAAGTAATTCTAGCAACACATTCCCCACCAGTTCCAACTGTCCCAAAGATTTCTGCTGAGAAAATGAGGTCTCCACTGCAGCAGCAGTGTGAATTTTGGGCTCTGGTTATCTGTGTGCATGCCTATGTATGTATCTACCGATCTATTCCTCCCTCCCTCCCTCCTAGCAGCTCTTCCTCCATATGACCATTTTGAACAAGTCCCCACTAAGAGTGTCTCTGGTTTTGGGCAAAAGGCTACAAACTGCCATGTACAAACAACAGAAAAGACCTATGTGCTTGTGTATTGGGATGACAGCACTCTTTCCTGTAATTAAAAATAAATAAGAGATCTTTTTAAGCAAAGGAATATTCAGCAGAACAGTTGATATCAAACAAAAAATGACACAACTTCAGCCAACTAAGTTGGTTGCTCTTCTGAGTGCTGTCAATGGCACAAGAATTAATTCTGCTAAATTATAGATCTGTGCTGCCATTTGACATGGCTTGAGAAGAATCTTGATTAAATTACGGCCTCCTACATTTCCAAGTTCTTCAGTTTGTCATGTCTAATTTAGTTTTAGAAAGCTGTGTGGACACATATTCCATTTAATATTTGAACTTAGCTTGAACAGTCAAATATATGTCTATCATATGACATCACATTAAATGGATGTTTTCTCTGTCCAGTATGAAAATACAAGCATTTAATGTAATATTCAATAAAATACAATTTGAAAGATTGAGGATCATACTGTTGATTTTATAAAAAGTAATTTGAGATGAGGATCTGAAATCATTCTTCCGTTCTCCTGTAACAATCTACCAACCTTTCCCAATTATAATATTTATCGTGTATGCAGCATTTTGATTAAGTTACTTTCTTTTATGGTCTATAAAAATAGATTGTGAAACTGAGACACACAGAGATTAAATGCCTGGAACTGATACGCTAATCCACATAATGTGTCAGTGACTGAGGCAGAGAAAGACCCAAAATACTACTTTAGGGGCCCAAAAGTATTAATAATAGAAATAATTTCTGCTACATTAAGGAAAATAAATATTACACTGCGAAGATGATTTTGACTGACATACTACCATATGTCAGGTTCTAAACAGATTAAAAACTCTTTAGATGTAATGCACAACAGTAGCTCCTAGGTAGCAGATGAGTGAAGACAGAATGATAAACAAATATAATCAGTCCTTTGCAAGACTAAACCAATTAGTTGAACATTATAACAATGTCAATAATCTTTGTGTGGCAGGTCTATTTTTTATTCAACACGATCTGTTGTAATACTGTGGGTCAAAGACTCAAGTAACCAAGTGCAATATCACTAACTCTAATGGAGTTTTAATATGCCTGGTCTGAAACTGCTGACTGGTTTATCCCTTATCAATCAAATCTGCTGAATCAATACACTTATGTTAGCTAAAAATCAGGTGTGTAAGCACTAAACATTTATTTGTTTGCTTTTCTTTCAGCAGACTAATTTTTTAAGAAATTGTTTTCGAAATTGTATTCCAAGATAATTATGCTTGTCTAAATATGGAGCAACATAATTTCCTGCAATAAAATCAATTCATATGTATGTTAGTATTAATAGGCAGTATTTTAGACCTCCAAGTCAATCCCAGCTACTGCTGAACACCAGTAGAAACACTGCTACGCATCTACTTCAGATGATCTTCAGAAAATGAAATGTCACTTACTTTTCGTTGCTTTACAGAATCCAATTTTACCAACCAATAGGATGCCACTTTTGTTTTATGATACTTCCAATTATCCATAATCTGTAGTCATTGCAAAACACAAGATAAAAGAAATACATATAAAACCAACTGAAATCTGGCATTTCATTTGTGAGCATTCCTAATGCTAAAAAGCGTGAGCATCTAAAAGACGTCTGTGAAAAGAACTTTTCTCTGAAAGAAAAATATTTGCAAGTTTATGTGGGGAAAGTTTGCAAAGATGTGTGCAATCTTCCAGTTTAATCCTACCCTCTTTCCCACCTGATTCTGACAGTCGTAGACTACAAAGCAGGTAGAAACTTGTCTTGACTGACTCAGCTCGGATTCCTTGAACTCAGCAATAAGTTCATTAATGCACAACTGTTAATCTATTTATATAGTGAAGGGTTTTGCTGCATAAAGGACATTAAACATACCTTGAAAACATCCTTTCCATAAATGATCATATATGAACTGCAATACTTGCCTTTTACGATGTCTAAGTGCTACCAAAATAGCTCGAGCTGTGAACATACAGTTTTATTTTAATTTTTTAATTTTATCTTTCTATTCTATTCCAGACCTATGGCAAGTTCTGCCTCACTGACAACTAATATATCATCACTTGTGTCCTTCCATGATGAAATATTGTTTCCCATCAGAAACTGCTTAAGGTCAGGCAAATTTATAAAAGAATTCTGCAGTAAGAAAATGCATTTATAACCATGCTAATGTATGAGAAAGCACCACTAGATGGAGTGTACACGCATACACACTCCCACACGTACACAAATGCACACACATTCTCACGGCTGAAAAAAAAATTTAATGAAGCACTTTATTTCTGATTCTAAGATGAGAAACTAAATATGCTAGTTATGAATGCTGTCTTCCAGAATCACCCAAATCAGCCATCATTACAGGTGTATTCCTTTCCACTATGATGTAGTTGCATAGATTACTAGAGACATAATCAACATTTTGAAAGCTCACAGAGCAAAGGACATTTCCAACAAGATAATGACTTCGATGAATTTTAACACATCGTGGACTGTGCTTACTACATCAGAATACAGGTGTTAATTTAAATTACTAGATCCCTCCGCATCTCTGCTAGACTGAGAAAAGAACTGCTATCCTTTTTTTTCTCTTTTCCAACTGATGTTCATTTCTTTGCACTAGATATTTAAAAGGGATTTAGACATCATGTATTTTCTGCTAATATTTCTGAATATTAGGTTTTGCTTTATAATTTCCCGTTAGATTGAGCATTGTTTCACAAGTTTTTGATACTAAATGATGAGGCTCAGGAAAACGCTGGATGTAAGAAAGGATAAGCTGGTAAACTAGAAGAGTCAAAAAGAGCGTGACTGCCATTGTTTATGACTAACAAGCTTCCAGTCTGCCTTGCAGTATGCCATGCTGAGTTCTCTCATACGCCTATTCAAGAGCAAGTTAAACATGTCAGGATCTGTACTAACAATATCAGATGAAATATAAACTGTTAATGAATTGTAATATTCTTCTGAGCCTACTTAAAAGTTTGAACTTTCTCCACAATGAAAAACTGAATTTTCCTAACCTTCCTGATTGCTTCTCATATATTTTATAAAGACATAGGAATGTTCTCAGTGCTGCTCTTTTAAGGTCAGAAAGTATGCAAAGCTCCAAGCTTTTGAAATCTTTTGAATTACACTGAGTTATGGAAGTTTTAAGGCCACAGGAGCTCATGAATCATAAATCAAGCTTTCTACTTCCCTTTATTTTAGTGGCCAAAACAATGTCTAGCCTGTAATTATTCTTTCTTATTTATAGATACTTACATCTTCTATAATTAATTCTGATTCTTCATCTGTTTTACCTGGGAACTTCATTCTCATGTCATTGATAATGAGAAGAGTTTCTTTTGTCAAAGCAACTTCTTGCTCTTTTGTTTTCTGCTGCAGCAAAGACTCACTCTAAAAATCAATATGAAGAGAGGAAAAATTTCAGGCATGTCATTAGAACACATTACAAAGATGTTTCCTTGATAAAAATAAATTCTAAATAGGGCAACATAAAATACAGTATTAAAATGGATAGATGTAATATCTAACATAATTAATATAGACACGTCTCATACACTAATGCATCACTATTACTTCTAGTTATCAAGAAATTCAAGAAAAACAGTTCAAATCTAATTTTGTTGGAAATAGAATAAACAAATAAGTATTCGATATTTATGATGCCCACCATTTAAAATACAAATTTGAAATTTAGATAACAGACTTTCAATCTAAATTCAATACAATGGAAAGAAATTCTTTGTCATAAAAAAACTTCCTTTCAGTTCTTCACTGCAACAATTTAACAGAATCTGCCAATTTTATACAACATTGTGCCAAGAATTCAGGAAGCATTAACAAGTAAGGACAATTTGCTCCCACCCTGGTCATTCGGAGTTCTGACAGTGTCTTCGGTCGTCCAGAATTTTGTTTAAAATATCAATGTTTTTTATACCAACGCCAACCTGAAGCCCTACAGTGTCTGCATAAGACCAAAGGGGCTTGGCGCTTTCTTTAAATCTCAGACACTAGTTAGAAGTATTTCTGATCCTCTTTCTTTACTTTTGCATACTTTTGTGTTTGCAAGATTACATGGGCTTAATTTATACATTTTTTCTAGAGTGGAGTGCAAAATTTTTAGGCATTTCTAAATGTGTGTATTTTTTAAGAACTACAATACCTACTTAAGGATATTTTTGCTTAAGGAAGTGACAAATATTTTCAAGCATAACAAAAATATTTTGCTGTATGATATACAATAACGTGGCTGAAATAAGATAGCAAATATTTCCAAATCCATTTTTGTTTCTAACTGCTATAAACATGTGCCTGCAATTCCCAACAGTAAATGGTTTCTTCTAAACTTAGTTCCATACCTTTAGTAGATTTGGATCTCAGCAGCCTCCAAAAACAGCAATATACTGCTCTTTTCTTGCCCAAAGGATAGATAAACTAATACTTTATTACACATAAATGGTTTCTTCTTAGTAAGTTACAGTTCATCAATTTTAATTTTATTCTAGCAGTAATATATAGCATATTATTCTTCGTTGCAAAAATTATTATGAACAGAGTTCCATTCACAATACAGTGCTAAATTATGAGTGGTTCTTATCCATTCTGTAAGTAATTTTATTCACATTATTTTAAGAAGTATGACCTAAGCTCTATCACCCAACATAATTGTTCTGCATATCAAGATCATTTCTGTGGTGGAGCTTTCTCAATGAAAAAGAGAGTATTGCTTCTTACTAATGTTAATTTGAGTAGCCCATTTTTAATGTCAGATGGCAAGAGACTGTTTCTAATCTTTCAGTAATTTGTATTTGATACAGAGTTAATGTGAACAGAAAAATCTATATTAGCCCTGTCTCATTAAACTCTCAGAGTACATCTTGATGATAAAAGGGAACTTTCAAAACTTGAGATAGCTAATGTGATAAAAAATACCTTTAACACGTTGTGGTGAAGACACCATCTTAATGTCTTTCCAATTCTATTAGCTGACTTTAAAGATGGAAAACCGTGTTAAGGAGTATTTCACAAGATGTCAACAATTTTAAAAGGATCCTTTTTCATCATTTAGACAAAGCCTCACAGGCAAAACAGACAATGAGCGCTCTACCGGATAAAAATTATGATTAGAGATAGTAAATACTATGAAGCAAGTGAATTAGCATTACAAAAGGATTTCTCACAATCAAAGCTCACCACAATAGAGAAGGGCTGCAAATATGGATTCATAGTGCCAATTTGTTTTGCCCCATCTCCAGATTAATTATTTGGGTGATGAAAGATGCAGGTCAGGCACCAAAGCCTGAACAGAAATGCACTGCCAGCAACACCCAGTACAATACTGAATGATGCTGGGGACTGATCCCAGTAAACCCTGCCTAGGGATAAGCGGCTATGTGGTCCACCATGCAAACAAAAAAGGAGGCAAGCTACCAAAGAGGATGACAGTCTGGTCACAAAAGGAAAAAGTGTATGGTTCAGAAGGACATTGTGAAATTACAACTAACCACACAAATTCTAAACAGCCAGAAGTCTTTAATCTGATCTATTTATTCTAATAATTATTTAGTTAGACCACCTGAGTCCAAATGCTTGTCTGTCTCGGGGACAGGCTTCAAAATGAAAGAAGTTTTATCTTTACTTTAAAAAAAAAAAGATGGCTTCCAAGACCTTTATTGCAGTGGCAAATCCTAAAGATGACAAGAACAACCTATAAATTTGTTCACTTTGGAAGTAGAGCTCTACTGCAGTGATAAAGTATATGCGAATTAGGTACAGTAGGTTGAAAATTATTTACACCACCTTCTACAATCTACACCCACACAAAGTCTTACTAATGTTATTTTCCAGTACAATGTATTTACCCTTGGAGTATACAGTGGTTTTGAAACATTGATGTATTTACCGTGGTTTTGAAATATTGATGTATTTTTGTTACTGTAAAGATTTTGAAAGTAGGTACATCCTTATTTCAGAACCCGCCATCCTCAAACAGATCACAGAAACTTTTTAGGAGAGGTAAAAACTAATTTCTGTCTTCAAAAAGCTATATAAGAGAGCAGGTTTCCCAGTCACAAAAACTCTAAGATGTCCATTCTCACAAAATGTGACATCTGTATTGCTGCACCAGGAAGACTGAAACCTCAAAGCTAGCACTCACAGTGAGCCATATGCAGGTCTAGAGAGCTTACATTCCTGAGTTTCTGTCAAAATAGCATTGGCTATAGTACTTCAGGTTTTCTGACACTGTAAAAATTAGTAATGCTTTTATTGAGTTTTAGAGAAATGGAATGTATTTTGAATGCAACTGCTGTGTTAACTCACCCCTGAAGAGTTCATAGTTCCCAAGCTGGGTGTCTGAGAGACTCTGGCTGAAGATGGGCTGCGATTTAAAGAATGAGACCTATTCACTGAGGATGCACGCTGGATTTGCAGAGATGCTTTGGCTGAAATGGGACGTTGCTCAGCTGCCTGTGACTGCATAGTCAATATTGATATTGAACGAGGGCAGCTTACAGAACGCCTTATTGGACCTGTGGATGATGTGGGGGACGAATATGATGGAGATTTAATATTTTTAATCGAAGGTTTCCAGTTCATTCTACCTGCAGACAAATTAAATGAATGATGCAATCACTTATTATTCTGTTAACGCCCATTTTTCAGTCTCTGTAACTAACAACAGATTTGACCAACATGTGTGCACATATGTTGTACCATAACGTATGTTCACTGACAACTATATACATAGCAGTCAGCCATGTCAGATCCCCTAATAATACATGCTTTATATACTCTCTGAGAACATTTATTTCTTCCTTATCATCCGCTTTAATCAGGTAGACTCCAGTCCTCTATAACGTGCATCATATTTATGACAGAGTGCATATGCCTTACAGATCAAAAAGTATGTGGCTACTGTGTGTGGCTTCCTGACTGTAAAAATATGGAAGGAGGAAAGAAAATTTGGTTGATGGATCCCATATTTGCAGGTCCGGTCTCCCTCATCTGCTCCTGCACAGCTGTACAGTTTTTTAATTCAGTCTTCTGCTAAACAATGCTTCACACCATCTAGAGGGATCTTGACAGGCTTTAGAGGTGGGCCTGTGCAAACCTCATGAAGTTCAACACAGCCAAGTGCAAGGTCCTGCACATGGATCGGGACAATCCCAAGCACAAATACAGGCTGGGCGGAGAATGGATTGAGAGAAGCCCTGAGAAGGACTTGGGAGTGCTAGTTGACGAGAAGCTCCACATGACCCGGCCCAGAAGGCCAACCATATCTTGGGCTGCATCAAAAGCAGCATGGCTAGCAGGTCGAGGGAGGGGATTCTGCCCCTCTGCTCCACTCTGGTGAGACCGCAGCTGGAGTCCTGCGTCCAGCTCCGAAGCCCTCAGCACAGGAAAGACACGGACTTGTTGGAGCGGGGCCAGAGGAGGCCACAAAAGTGATCAGAGGGGTGGAACCTCTCCTACAAGGAAAGGCTGAGAGAGTTGGGGCTGTTCAGCCTAAAGAAGAGAGGCATCAGTGAGACTTTACAGCAGCCTTCCAGTCCTGGAGGCCTACAAGCAAGCCGGAGAGGGATTTTTGACAAGGGCATGTAGGGACGGGACAAGGGGTAATGGCTTTAAACTAAAAAAGAGTGGATTTAGACTGGAAATAAGGAAGAAATTTTTCACAATGACTGTGGTGAGGCACTGGCACAGGCTGTTCAGAAAAGCTGTGGCTTCCCCATCCCTGGCAGTGTTCAAGGCCAGGTTGGATGGGGCTTTGAGCAACCTGGTCTGGTGGTAGGTGTCCTTGTCCATGGCAGGGGGGTTGGAACTAGCTGGTCTTTAAGGTCCCTTCCAGCCCAAACCTTTCTATAATTCTATGATAAAGGATGCTGCTACGAAAAATAGAAGTTTAGAAGCAGCGTTATGTGTGTTGAATTACATGTAATTTTTTGAGTCAACACACCACTAAAACAAAAAAAATAACGTTCTATACCTACCATGTTCAACAGAAAATGCCCACACTAATGCTCTGCAGCAAGTAAGAAAACAATCACCAAAAAAAAAAAAATCTGTGGAGGGATCTCATCTGGAATATATTACCTTCTGTAAGCCTCCAGACACATTTCTTTATTCTTTCTATAGTCAAGCTTAATAAGACTATCTTTAACAGCAAAAAAAAATAACAATCTGCTCAAAAAAGTCTAAGAGCAAAGAGAAACATTTGCACCACTTCCAAGTGTAGCCCAGGTGTATTTTTCTCTTTAGCATTCTTGGCAAAAGAATATTCTTTTTTTCCTTTTCTTAAAATTCCTTTTCATAAATTTATAAAAGATTTTAAAGAAGACAGAACAAGCAAACCAGTGCTTAATCCTGAAGCATTTTATATAGTTCATCGTGAAAGCTAGATTCGCTTGGAAAAGTGATCATTTAACTTACCTGATCGTTCCAAAGATTTGTATTTCTTTTCTTCAAGATCATACAAAACCTTTTTCTCTTTTTTTTCATTGTGATCTTCCTTTTCAGTTTCTTCTCCCGATTCTGACATACTGCTACCACTATCACAGCTAGTATCACTATTGTAGTTCTTAAGTTTTCTTAAGGGCTGTGCACTTTCTGGCATTGAACACAAGGGCTAAAGCAAAAAAAAAAAAAAAAAAAAGGAAAAAAACAGAACTGAATTCCTTCACAATCTGAAATGTACACGTTACCATCACACCAGGTCCCTGATCCAGGCAGGTTCATTTGTACAAATTTAAACCCTCCCCAATTAAATCAGAAGTTTGTCCTTGGTTTTACAATAAGTGCTTAAATGTTTCATTAAAATCACTACACAGTAATTCTAATCTTTCTCACATGAAGAGTAGCATAATATAGTAAGGGGGAAAAAACATTAAGTATGACTTATACTACCAGACACATTGAATTATAGTTTGAAATCATAAATCAAGTGATACAGAATACCATTTACAACCAGTTTCAGTCCCTCACTGGTATTTGCAATAACTGAAGCTATGGTTTAACAGTGATCAAGATGAAGTAAAGAAATACATCAGGAAACTTTGGCTGGTACACCTCTGAAAAAGAAAGTGATTCATCCATATCCTGCAGAAAGAAACTGGAAGAATATAGCAAGCTATACTAAGTGTATTTGGTGTCCCCTATGCGCATGGGATTCAGTGTCATTAGGTAATTAATCTTGTGCTATTACTAAGAATACTGTGAGACAAAAATCAAAAAGCAGGAGACAGAGAAATTGATGCAAGAACAGAAACCACAAATGAAAATTTTTCTTCTTCCACCTACCATCAGGCAGACAAGAAAAATGCAATATCCTCCGTTATATCTATTATCCGAAGAAGGCTCATGTGGTCACTCTTTTTAGCTACGCATTTTCTTTCCAGTAACTCTCAACTATAAGATGCTATGGTGATGGCCTCATCTTCCTAGTCATCTAATGGACTGCAGTTAAAACTCAGATTTAAAAAAATTAATATTTCTGAACATATTTTGGGTCAGAGTGAAACAGAAGAATTCTCACAATGAATTGCCTTGTTATCTTAGCATAATGTAACGCACCAAGATTTATTGCGAAGGGATAGAAAAAAGTCCCAAAGATACTGTTCCTGCAAGATACGCTTTTTAACTAACACATGCTACCTAAACTTCTATTCCAGCCAAGGAAGGAAAGAGATCTCTGCCACTAACTTAAAAGCACCGGTATGTTTCTGCAAGCCCAAGCTGTTACATCAGATCAGGAAGAGTTGAAGAAAAACATTCAATTGGGAAGAGCCCTGGCAATTGTTAATTATACAAAGAATATTTTGGTATCTATCTACCTGCCAAAAGGACAAATTAAGGTGCCTCAACACTTACGGCTTTCTCAGAAATAGCTGTCCTAATCATGAAATGCTGTGTATCATAAAGATATATTGATAAGACATTCCTGATGAGTTATACAAGGTATAATAAACATTTTCAATCAAAACTCACAGGGGCTTTAAGGTCGATCTCATTCCCACTTACATGCATGTTTCTCACACATTCTACACTAACAATAACAACATCCTGACCAAGCCTTCACATCAATTAACGAAGAAGAATAAAAAGAATGGTCAAAGAAATTACAAAAAGCAATAATGACAGATAATAGCTAGATCTGGGTTTAAACTGACCTCTTAAAATATTTGATTGCTTAGCAATTCTAATCACCTTGATTTTCCCCTTATGCTAACCTGATTTTTCTTTGATTAAACTCATCTGATTTTATATCAGAAGAATAAAAGTAATTGCTCATTTCCTCTATCTGTTATTTTATTTCCTTCGTTCTTTTTCCTGCACAAACAGCTGCAATGTAATAAACATGAGTAAACCTCACAATGTGTAAGGGTAAGGTGCCCTCTAGAGGCTACAAATAAGCCAGACATTTCCAGAATAATCAATCCAAGCAGAATTCAGTAATATTTTAACTGCAGGCAAAAACGCCCTCATTCTGGGAAATTTTTGACTTGTTTTCTACTCTGAGCTCCTAATCATGTTCAAATAAAAATAAGGCTGAAATTCCTAGCAAATATGGTATAGTTGTTACATGCAAAGCTTATTTATACAGACACTCCTGTACAGAGGATATGTACATATCCTCAGTTATGTGTAGATGTATGTATAAATGTATATGTATATACATGCTTCTATGTACGCATAAGGATGAGGAGTAAAACACTGCTCTCTCCTAACTATTCCAGCTGTTCTGTATAGTTTTCCGAGTCCTGACTGTTCCTTTTTCCAAGGAAGAGAGCGTGCCCAAGGCAGAGCATCTGACCTCCTAACAGTAGCTTCTGTCAGCAGGCCAGCCACTGACTTTTAAGGGAGGACAGGACTTTATGACCTTCTGAAAGAACCTTTCATGCTGGGTAATATGACGTGAAAAGTACTTTTCCCGCAGGTTTGTTTTGTCTATTAGATCTTGCATATGTTACTTTTTTATATGCTAATGGATCTTTATTTGTAGGATTTTATGATTGCAGTAAGTTTTACAACTGGATTATTCTCTTACTGGTAGTTTCACAGGCAGCAGTAAGTTCTACAGCCTACCTCACTCACCAGATTTCTATACAGATACATATTTAGATACCACGTATCTCATAGCAGACCCTTTACAAAGAGGTGGCCAATCAAACACATATTATTAGCCATATGCACCTTACCCCTTACAGGAAAGAGGTGATGCTCTTTTGCTACAAGATACAAGGACCATCTGGAATGGGCATCTGTATTTCAAAGGGAGTGCACAGGATAATGTGTAACCAGAGAAGTCTCTGGTCACTTGGCTTCACTGTAGACATGGTTTAAATCATTGAGAAATATATCAAGACCCTAAAAAAGATGCAGGAATAGAGATCCTGTGCAGCAGAAAGTGTGCATGCTGCAAGGAAAAGAAACTATCTCCTTGGATATGATAGTTTCATTGACTTCCCTTTTGATTTCATCAATTTTATGGACAAGAAAAAAGTGGTAATTCTGGTCATACACAATTTTTCCTTTCTACTGAAAGTGCAAACAGTATTGTACTGGTAGAGCAGCTTGTAAACTATGGAATCCATTTGCCTACCATAAAAAGAAGACCATGTCATATAGTCTCACTCATAAATTGATCAAAATTCATCTTGAAACTAATTAAGAGAGGTTTCTCAGTTTGGGCTCAGTACCCTATGAAATGTTTATGGCCTCCAGCCTGGGAATGGCTTGTGTGCAACCAGTGTAGAGATAGCATAGATCAAGCCCATGTGCATACAGTCAGCCAGACAGATACATGCTCTCTGAGGGGTGCTGGGAAAAGACAGGCTTCCGGAAAAAGGAAAAACATGTCTGAGATGTGTAACTTGAATTAAGTGACCCTATGTTAAAGAACTGAAAACAAAACCTCAAGGAAAAGAATCCCTGAAGAATGTGAGTTGAGTGTGTTGCCAGGGTGGACTGGATTTTTACTTTGTCTTCTTTAAATGAATCGCCACTGTTGAAGCACCAGCTCACAAAATCCCCATATTTGTAATGAGGTTCCTGCAAATCTATCTTAATACCAGATTGGGTATGCAGATCCTCTTTCCAGCATGCACACCTGTAATAAGATGTAGCTCTTTGGATTCTTGCACATATATAAAATATCCCTGCAAGCTCAGGACAATTGCCAGCATTCATTTTGTACAGAAATTCCCAGATTTGTACATCGTGTTCTCAGAAACATAAAATGCTGTAAAAAAAAATTTACATGCATCCACAAACAAATCCATCAGAGCTCAGGAACATGAGTGTAGGCTCTTCTGAGCAGACTTGATCTAAAACATTTGCAAGATGTAAGAAACATACTTATTTTAACTAAGCCCAAACTATTTATCTTTACTGGCTTACAGAGATATGTGGTGTATTTAAGGCAAAGACTTGCATGAACTATGTACCTAACCAGAAAGCATTAAGCTAAAAATAATTTACATTCACTCTAAAAGCAGACTTTGGATATGACACAGGCTCCAAGATATACTGTACAACCCTTTCAGCAAATAAGTAAGCTACAGATACATCATAATCATAATTAATCCTTCAAGCTTCCATAGTGGCTTTTATCCCATGATCTCAAAACTCCTTACTGGCACTAATTGATTAAAGATGAAAGCATTCTTTTGAGATAGGCTAAGGATATAAAAATCATTTCATACACCGAAATCAAGCAACCTCTTGTACAACAGTTGTTGCCATGCACAACAATTCCTCAAAATAGCTTAGAGAAGAAATTAAGGATCTCATATCCAGCTAAAGTTTTAATGGGATTTAGTTGGACAAATGGTAGTTATGCTTTTCTTCATACTTCAAAAAGAACAGGCTAATGGAAGTCTGAGGAAGAAAACTTCCACCAGGATCAGCTAACTAAACTCCCCACTTAAAATTATGAGATTACTTCTCTACAGAGTGAAATAAAAAATTGGTATCCAAAAGTCAAATACCTTAGGTCCTCGCTGCCTGGTGCATTTTCCCATTAGTTTTTCATCATCTATTTCACACTGTTCCAGAAGATCCAAAATGTCCTCTTCCTAGAAATGGGAGTTTTGGTATAATTAACTCAAAGCAGGACATACCCTATCCTTTCAAAGTTCAAGCAGTAATTGGTAGGAATTTGAAATTACTTTGATTACTAATTCCTGAAATAAGACTATGAATTCCTCCACAAGAGGATATAGAAGTATTTCTTCTGATGCATGCATCTCTGCTTGCAGTCAATATGAAATTGAAAGTTAAAATCAAGTCTTAACATATGTTAAAGATAAAAATCTGAAGAAAGGGTTGAACAAAGATTGCTGTAAAACTGCTGGATGATGCCAACTACAAAGATTGGAAACTATTTCTCAGATTTCAAATTAAATCACGTTAGTTGGTTATTTTAAATATAGCCTTTTTCCTACTGTTTATTTCTGACTACATAAGTAGGCAATCAGGCAGAGTTTCTGGATGCCTTAAACTAGTGGAGCTGGTTTTATGATATCTCTTGTTCTAGTCCATACAAGTGGATGAACAGGCTGCGGACATTACTAGAGGAAGGGGGAGGCAATTACCAGCTCAAAAGCAGTTTCTGCCAACCTCTGGTTTGGTCAGGGGTAAGACTGAGGATGAGGGAAATGATAAAGTAGCTTAAAGCCATCTAGCCTGTCTCCACCCTGGGCCCACTGCAGTTCATCCAGATTCAAGCATCTGGCCCACAAGCTGCACAAAGAATAATAATAAAATGACGGAAACATTATCAAATGCTATTTATTAGCCATTACACATGATTATCATGAAACTAATCCACAAGGTCATGAATTCCAAGATAAATAACTCCTAAAGCCAATACTTCTTGTGCTTCAGTACCTTCATTTTTTTTAAAGGGTTATTCATTTCCCGCTGAAGTGAAGCTGCTCTCCCAGCAAGAAATGTCTGGAAAGCAGTAGCTAACAAACTCTCATACTTTTCAAGTAATGTCTTATCATCAGGAGGGTAAATTCGCCTAAAATCGGAAAAAAAAAAAAAAAGAGTTTAAGATAGAAGCTGAGCTACTATCACACTAGGAAGAAAAGTAATGCAGCTAATTCACAGTCTCTTCTAAAATGCATGTGCATGCCATCTGTAATAATTATATAATATGATATTATAAAACATATACTCTGAACATCGTTCTCTAAATCTAATTTTAACCCAGTGAACACATTCATGTTTAAACCAGCAATTAGCCAGTCAAAAGAAACACCATACAGGTCATTCCAGAGATACACCAAAACTCAGTCTTGCAGTACTCTGAAATTTCAGTGGGTGTGAATGATGCACACAGACATGAATGATTCATGAAATACTAACAAAATATTTCATGTAAAATTCAGAGCCACAAAATATTTTGTGGTAGCAATAAAAGGACACAAAGCAGTGAAAATCTGAACAATTGCTTGGAGTTAATGGGCATGATGTGAATTAAAGACCTCAGTGCTAAATCCTCCAAAACAATGAACAGGAAGAAATAGATACAATAAGAAAAAAAAAAACTGCTGGTACACAGATGTTCAGGGTGACTCTGATTTTCCATTAGAGCAGCTATCCCGTTATTCTCTAAAATCACAGGTAAGGAGACTATGACAATATGAGAAGCCAGACTTGGTGATAAATTCATGCTCATCAAGCAACAACGGCCTTTGAAGAAAACCACTCCTATCCATTTGTCATGAATGCCTGAAACACACCCAGAAAGGATGAAGGTAGGAGACTAATTTCTAATGTACTGCAAGGAGTAATCCATAAGTTCATTCTGCCTGCACTGTGCAAAGCATAGGTACCATTTATATATTGACTGGCATTATGTGACTTCTGTGTTTTTGTGGATCTTTTGTGAACTTTTTACAAGGTTCTTTCTCCTTCTTCCCTTTCAGGCTTTTCCTCCTTGAAAAGGTATCTTCCATGATGATTTTGTTGCCAAGAAAAAAGGGTGGTTATGATCCCATTAGACTCAATGAAGTTCTAGAGCAAAGTGAAGATGGTTCCAGTTTGCATTAAACACCTGTAGGAGCTCTAATCCAGTTGCAGTCAACCCTTTTTAGTGGTGTTGATTCTACTGCTGAAAATGTGCCATAGAACAATACTTTAAAGAAAGGATATCTGTTTTAATATATGTAGATTTCTACACTGCAGCTAAAGGCCATTTCAAAGTCATATACATCCTTTTTAGTTCCTCATGAATTCACAAATGCTCGAAAGCATTGCTCCTACCCTGACCACCCCTGGACTCCCACTGGAATCAGCGGGCTCATCGTGCTTGCAGACAGACACTTGACTAAGCCATTGCTGAACTGACATCCATAGATTAAATCAAAGCCTGCTGAGGCTGATTGAGGCTTCTCTGGATATTTATTCAGAAAGCAATATTAACCCATGCAGCAATCCTAGCATCCAAAACTTCCATGATTCTATGGCAATGCCTGACAGAAGCTAGTCCTGCTCTACAGGAGAGCATCACAAGGAGAAAATACTGCTTAATGCTCAGATAAAATTTCTCTGCACATCTAGACAAGATTCCTTTACTTCTCAGGCCCTGCCGACTCTTCAGCCTTTCTGCAAACACATGGTAATAAGAAAACACAAAGCTGTTCTGCCCTTTTACACATGCACATTCCTCATGAAATGACACTTCACTTCTTCCTGAGAAAAAAAAAAATCATATTTCTATAGATTTACATTAATCAAAAAGCTAAATACAGAGAACATTTGGTTCATTTTCAATCAAGAACTGAATAAGCAACCTAAAATGTGATCAGCTAAAAAGTCAGACTTTAAAGTTATCGAAGAAACAAAATGTATTAAAGCATCATGATGTTGCTCTTTCTTATAGGCTAAGTAGCATGAAAATAACCACCTGATTGTGCGGTTCTTTTGATGTACTAGTTCAGCTCCACATATGTCAAGAAAGGATGCAATTAAAACTGGGAATGTAACAAAGAAAGACTTTTTGTAAGCAAAATGTTAATTCATCAAAAATAAAAATATCAAAGAAACACCCATCTCTTTACATGAGAACTTCACTTGGAATTATAGAATGTCTGCTCAAAAAAGCAGAGATAAAGAACAGTAGTAAATTCAGAATAAAAGACGTGAACTCAGACCTCCAATGTCCTGAATTAATATTATAAAAGTGGGCAAATGCTCCCATCATCCCTTCCTAGCCGTACTCTGCTCTCTTTTGCCAAATATTCACAGGCCTTGCTTTCACTTCTCATTGAAGCAAATATCAAGAAATAATAATGAAAACATCATAAAACAAAATTCTTGTTTTCTGGCCAATGCCTATTATAACCATCAAGTTAGAGCTTCCTTTTGAACGTTTTGTACCACGGAATCTGAAGATACTTACATTTAAGCCTACCAAGATCCAAAATCAAAGTGCAAAAATATGAATATAGTATTCCAAACGTCATTCTATCAACAATGATGGAAGAAACAATGAAGCTTCTGAACTTTTGGCAAACCTCATAGATAACATTCAGATTTGATGTTTTATAGGGGAATACTCACACCCCTATATTGCCCCCCTCTAGAGATAAAAATTATCATATGTGATTATAATACAGGTCCATAATGACACTCATGGTTCTTGGTACACTGAATGTGAGCAATCATGTCTTTCAAGCAAATGTCTTGCACAAAATTAGAGTGACTGATGTCATATAAATGCCTCAGTGCATGAAAAAATTTGGAATCAAAAAAAGAACTATCTGAAAAAAAAAAAAACTTTACTACATGCTGTACATGTATATATTTTCTACAAATGCTTACATATTTTTGGCAGAAAATTATCATCTACCACAAATACTTGTTTCTATTATTCCTAAAAAATGCATTGACTGCTTCCTACTAGTACAGTCAAAAATAGTTACCTGTAGTTCCCCATGTGTCTATTTTCATGCTCCTCTTTGGAAATCTGTTTACGTACTTGTGCAAGTCTTTCCTTCTACAAATTAAGAAAATAAGACAATTAAAACAAAGAAAGAGTAAGCCATAGGCTAGAAACAGCACATTTCTTCCTTCCTACCAGTTCTTCTTTTCTCCTTTCCAGTGTGTGGCGCTGCTTCTCCCAGTCTGAGGACCCTGGCAAGAGTTTTTTCATTGAACCTTGACCATAGAGTCTTTTTTGAGCCTCGGCCTTCTGTTGAGCTAAATTTCTCCGTTTGTCACTTGTCCTGAAACACCAACCATATTAAGATATGACAATCCACTGCAGCCAAGATGAGATGCACTTTTATCGCAAGTACACCATCTGTATTTTCCAGTCAGTGATAGGTAGTTTATGATACAAAATTAGAACTGAAACACTCATTAAGATTTTTTTTATATATATTAACTTTCATGGCTACAATATTTTCACACTTTAAGGTGTACTGTAAGGACTCTGTACTATAATTTAATGTACAAACACGGCCATAGATTTTTTCCAACACATCACAACTACAAAGTTTTCCTGTAGAGGAGTATGGCTTTTGACTGTATGTGAAACTATCACCAAAGCATATTTCCTGTGTGGCCACAAGCCCATGACTGCACTCATATCCCCACTTCGAGACCTGTTCGAAAAATCATTTTATTAAAAAAAAAACAAGTATGAAAATTACTATTACTACTCTTTTTTTGCAAGCACATGAGTAAGAAGAAAAAATAAATTTGGGTTCATTTCAACAGCAAAACTGACAGCACGGGAAACATTTATATTTTGAAAATGTGAAGATGGAACAAAAGGTCTTCATGTTCTCCTAGTCAATTAAAAAAAAAAAAAAAAAAA
>Ga0065711_1027011_pt1 | contig 55703 bp, 35 predicted proteins | sample Hoacrofraction12_FD_59098 | JGI IMG/M metagenome (GOLD analysis project Ga0065711, IMG submission 59098) | Hoatzin crop microbial communities from Cojedes, Venezuela - Epithelial fraction 12 v2 (version 2) | ecosystem: Host-associated > Birds > Digestive system > Esophagus > Crop | place... | reverse complement strand
GGCTCTGGGGAAAAAAAAAAAAAAAAAAACAAGAAAGAAAGACAACTGTTAAAAGCTTCGGTGTGAATACAAATCACTCCATACCTACATTCTCTAAACCAAGCCATTGGCTTCCAAAGGTATGTTTTTCTCCTAACAAGGAAAAAAACATATAAACCAAAAATAGAGATAATAGCTGTTGCCAGAGTTTTGCAGACCTGTTCCTGCTTATCATTCTCCCTATAGTTAGCAATGCTGGGTTTCTTTTTTTTAATAGCAGATAAACAAAAAGCATAGTGCAAAGTACCTTATCCATATGCCAATCCTACTGAAATCTGCAGGATGTTTTTCTTAATGCTGTAAAAACTGGCTATAAAAAGACACTGTGCTACAGTGACTGCAGCTCCATTAAACCCTTTTTAACATACATATCACTTGGTTCCCAGTGACACTTTGAAGTCCTTTAAAACTCTGCATACTGGCTCATGAGTGCTTGCTGCAAAAGCAGAGTGCTAATAATAGGCAAGAAAAATCTTCCTAGCAGAGAGGTCTTTGGAATGGTTTCCGCTTTATATCTATAGCAAAATACAAATCTAAACAACGACACTTAGCAAGTATATAGATAGATCCCAAGCTGCTTGCAGGCATGTAAACCTGCAACGCGTTACAGCTCTACCCTGTAATGGGCTGTGTTATTTCCTTTCATTTGAGGCTGCGGAAAGAGTGGCGAGATAACCCAGAATCGTTTGTAACACAGAGGTGGGCTTTGCGATACCTTATGCGTTAGTCAAGCTCTTAAACCAGTTAAAGAAAAACCCCAAAAGCTTTTAAAATACGCAGTCTGGCCAGAAAAATCAGGGATTTGCATGCATAGATTTAGAGACCAGCTGGGAAGGTGACCCCCCTCCCAGTGTTAAATCTTCCTCCTTCCCACTCAATTCAGACAGCAAGCCCTGCCTTTTGCCAAGCAGATTTTGTGTTACTTCCAAGTCCTTAAGACAGTAAGACCTAAAGCTGTCTTGGTACAGCAGTGAGGGAGCACATGATGTTGTCTCTTAATCTAAATAAGCGCATGAATGATGTTAATGGGAGGTAAAAACCACATCGGATCTGTCCCAAAGGAAGGGATTTGGTCATAAATGCTTCTCTTAGGCTTGTGCATGCGTGGGGGTCCCAGGTGGGGCTGGCTGGGGCTGTCATGGCCCACAGGAGCTCCAGGTCCCTGACGTTCACCTTGGGGGACCACAAGAGCCAGGAGGGCTGCAGGAGTGAACTCTGCAGAGGTGCTCCCGGAAACCCCACCAAGCACCTGCCTGCAGCACGACACACCTAAATAGAGTTGGGAAGGCAATCAACATTTTGTCTCGCTCCAGGCCTCCCTGTGTTACTTCTGAAGAGGGGGCGAGGACTGTGTAGAGCCAGAGGTGCGGTCGGGACACTGCAAGAGGGGAAACCCTCGGTGCTCTAGCAATGACCCAGCGCTGCAGACACACAGGTATTTGCACACTGCTATACAGAAGATGTAGGATCAACTGAATTTTTTCAAGGCTGAATTTGGACTAGTGATAATGCATAAATAAGAAAATGCACGCGTATACGCCATATACACCTCCCCACACGCGCTGCTGCTTCCTACCAAGGAAGGGGGGCCTGTAGTTCTCCCTGTTCAGTACACAGATGAGGAGGTATGTACATTGCACTCTCTGTAGGGCTTTGGTAAAATGATGCTCTGGAGGTAAGGCCTGCAACTCCTAGAAAGCCTGGACACACTGAGGAGCTTGCTCATCTCACCCTGCTTGATGCAAGAGGTTATTCCATCCTTCCAGTTCACGTTTCTCGGGGAGTTTTACTGCATGTGAGGGTCCACAGAGCTAAATGCCAGTTAGCATATTCCCACATGCTGGTCAGTAGCACGTGTGATGTGTGGGGGACATACCACGTCAGAGAGGGCTTTGGCTGGGGTCACCAGAGCGGGCTGCAGGGGCTAACGGACCATGAGGTGCCCCGCTCAGTAACTACTAACTCAAGCTCTCCAGTTGCACTCTCGAGCCTCTCTCAGTTTAGGCAGAGTTGAGAGAAACTTGCACACGTGTGTGGCTGCCAAAAACCCGAGGGAAAGCAGACGAAGCTGAGCAGAACCTAACCTGAATTTGCATGAAGGCAGAGCAGATGGTGGCAGGGCACGTGTGTAGCTAGTGAAGAAACACAATCCCCACGGCTGACCCCAAAACGGGGAGCGTGGTTGCCAGGGTTTGAAGGATCCACAACACTCCTCCATTTCTTGTACTTCCGTATTATTTCCTGACACCTAATGTGCATTGGCTTGGGTGATGGTGACAAATAAGCTAGGAGACAGGTAAGGTTTCAGCCTCCACCTTTGCTGCTCCCAATAGAGATGCAATGGAACTGAGTTAGGGTTTCTGACTTTCTGAATAAGGGCTTAAACACAATTAAAGAGTCACCTTTTCCCCAAAGGGGAAACTTTCATGTGATTGCCACTAGGAGTGTGAAATGAGATGCGAGGATGGAGTTATTCTCAACACTGCTTTCTATAATGGGTCCCTAAAGACCTATTTGTGTATATAGCAAATACATTGAAAAAAGCCCTCAAAAAGAAAAGGGAATGGAAAATACTTGCATGAAGCCCCAAAACACGACGTGTAAGCATCAGTATGTCATCTGTTAGGATTAGGGACATCTTGGTTGAAAAACAGAGACACTCCCTTGAAATGTGGAATAGTCATCTTACGAAAGGATATCAGCTGGCAGTGTATATTTATCTATCCCTTTCTGTCCAAGTCACTGCACACATTACTGCACTTCTGTTTTTTTCTTACTATATGGTTTGATTTCTGTTACATATTTATTTTTAAGATACATGCATTTTTTTTCCTATTTGTTACATTCATGCATGCATTTTTATGATGATTAAACATTATCTTGGAAGGTCTTCTTTCTCTCTCTCTCTCTCCTCTTTGACGTGTTGTTCAGCTCTTAAGGGAACAGACATAAGCTTTGTATTTTTGTGTCTGGAGAGATAAAACCTGCAGGAAAAAGCCTTTAGATCAAAGATCCTCTCAGTCCCTTTTCTTCCTTTTCTTCTCAAAACGTCGTCCTTTTTGCCCTTTGACTCTGAAGTTCCCACTGGTTCATTGCGTTGGTTATTTTTCATTACTGCTCTCCAAATTTCTCTGACTGTCATAATAATCTCTGCGGTTGGTGCATTATCACTGGCATGGAAGAACATTTCCAAAGCCCCATGTGGATTTGCTACTGCACCACAGCCAACTGAGTCATTCCCTCTGCCCCAGTTTCCTTATCAGTTGCTGCTTGCAGTTCAAGTTATGCATCTATTTCAGACTCTCTCTCCATCTCATTGTCATTCAAAGCTGCAGGGAAAGCATTTGAACCAATATTTTCCTACACTCACATCTGAAAATTTCTTCCAAGCTATTGCCAAGCTGTAGCTGAGATGATTATCCTTTATTCTGCAACCTTTAATGAAATTAACTGTCCCAGCTTGCAAGAGCTGTTGATATTGGCGCTCTTGGAAACGTAAATCACTGACACCACTTACTTCAGTTTTGGGTATATCAAAACATGGGAACAAGACTCTTAGGGCTGTCAAAAAGGGAACCCGTGAAACATGCAGCTGCATTATTGGCGGTGTAGGACATTCCCTTAGTTGATCAGTCTTAGTACAGAAAAACAAACCTGGCTGTTGTGTTCTTACTATGTGCAGACGACACTATAAATTCAGAAGTAGCCTTACCAACACAGATTTTGCCGTTTGAGTTGTGTAGGCCCAATTGTGGGCCTTTTCAGAGCAAAAGAGGACCTAATTCTTGCTGTCACCTAGACGAAAGTAACAAATCTGGCAATTAAGGAGCAAGAGGGTATGGCAATATTACTGAGAAAGGGCTGATTAAGAAAGGCTTAGTTAGAGCCCTTAGATAACAGAGTCACTCAGAGCCAGCGGTAAATAGAAGCCAGGAAGCCTGGGATGGACTTCATGCCGCCCTGCAGCTTGGGTACTCATTTAAATCCCGAAGAAGAAAGTGCCAAGCATTACCAACTCAGCGTGATACCATTCTTCTCCCATTATTGCCTTGCCATAAATAGCTAGTAGCCTACTAGGCAAGCCAAAATCCGGTCTACTGCATTGATCCCTGCAGAGCTATCGCTGTTGTATCGGGGTTTTGTCAGAAATGTAACCTTCTGTTAGGCTCCTGGTTTAGTGCTGATGGAAGCTATGGTGGAGGGGGAAAGTCTTGCCCCAGATCCTGTCAAGATATAAATGCTTACAAGGCTAGCACCATGACATCAAAGAAGCAGAAAAATAAATGTTTGATTACATATGTTCCATTTGATCTTTCCTCCAGTAATGCAAATAAAAGAAACACAGCTCGACAGCCTCTTGATCTCAACACAGAACATGTGCCAATAAACGATAATTATTCCCAGTGTTTGGGTTAGGAAACAGTGGTAAATGTCATTGGAGACATTTTTAGCACATACCAACATTCGCAAAATTATTTAAATGTATTGTCTGAGGCTCATACTGGGACTTCTGTGCTCAGAAATGGGACCTGTACAGCATATATACTGCTGATGGCACTCCACAGTTCAATAATAGGGCAGGGGATTTTTTTTTTCCTCTTTTCAAAGAGATGTTTCACTGATTTGCTTCGATAATAAAAGACCTGCAGGTGAGCTGGACAGTTTCCATCAGCAAAATGGCCCTGCAGGGATAGCATCCATCATCCACAGATGAATATGCAAAGGTGGTGCAAGATGATTTTTAAAATATTAATTACGCAAGTCACTGGTCAACCAGCCATGTACAGAGTTTTCACAGTCTGTGGGGAAGTCAGGCTGTATGAAAGTACCCAAAGCACTTGGAGGACTACATATCCACTAACTCTAACAAGCCGAGGTTGAGGTTACACTCAGTAAAGATTGCACTGACCTCACTGATCATCTGGTCTTACACAGACAAGCCAAACTCCGGCACCAGGTCAGCCCTTAACACTTTGTCTTTCACATCTGTCACTGAAAATTCATGGAGGGCTTATTTACACTTGTCTTTCTTTTCACTTCCAGTGGATTTTATGCTGATGTCTGACATCGGTGATTTAGTCTTGCATATATATGAGAAGATGACACAGGCAGCTGGTTTTAATTACCACTGTTTGTAGCCACCTCACCATAAAGCAGAAATGTGCCTCTCCAAACCGGCTCTGCGTTCAGAAAATCTTTCTTCCTTCTTTCTGTTTCCTTACATTGGCTGGGCATCCCCCAGATTTGTCTCTTCCTGGCTTCAGACTCAGTGCTTTATTTTCTATTTTTTCTGGCTCATTCCAGAAATTAGGGTATGTCCTGGTTTTGGCTGGGAGAGAGTTAATGGTCTTCACAGTAGCTGGTCTGGGGCTCTGCTTTGAATTTGTGCTGAGAACAGTGTTGGTAACACAGGGATGTTTTGGTTGCTGCTGAGCAGTGCTCACACAGTCAGGGCTTTCTCTGCTCCTCAGACCACCCCGCCAGTGTGTGGGCTAGGGGTGCACAAGAAGTTGGGAGGGGACACAGCCCAGACAGCCGAGCCCAGCTGACCAAAGTGGTGTTCCACACCATACACACTCATGCTCAGCAATAAAAAGCTGGGGGAAGAAGAAGGAAGGGGGTAGATGTTCGGAGTGATGCTGCTTGCCTTCCCAAGTAACCGTTATGCGTGATGGAGCCCTGCTTTGCTAGAGATGGCTGAACCCCTGCCTGTCGGTGGGAAGCAGTGAATGAATTCCTTGTTCTGCTTTGCTTACGCACGTGTGGCTTTTGCCTTACCTATTAAACCGTCTTTATCTCAATCCCTGAGTTTTCTCACTTTTACTCTTCCAACTCTCTTCCCCATCCCAGCAGGGGGGAGCGAGCAAGAGGCTGCGTGGGGCTTAGCTGCCGGCGGAGGTTAAACCACAACAGGGCATTAGGGAAACTACCTGGTTAAACACAACAGCGCTTGTTCAGGCTCATTCTGCGGGACGCGGCAAGGTGAGCGGCTGGGCCTCAGTGCAGATCTGACGAGTTAACTCATCCCAAAAGAGCCATGGGCCGGGGCAAGGCAGCATGACTCCTGCCTTCACAACAAGGAACAGCCCCGTGAGAATTAAAGCCAGCAGCACGAGGACCATCAAATTGCAGGCGAGGGAGACAGCAAGCCCTGCATCACATTTTTTTTCCCACTCAAGATGTGCCCTGAACACAAAATATTTCCACCTGGTCTCCGTCCCCTCCGCACACGTTGGAGTCATTAAATCATCCATCAAGACACCATCCTTTGTGCACGGTGGGATGGCTGCCTGCCTGCCTGCCTCCCTTGCTCATTACTGGCCTTCTGCGCTCCTTTTCAGCCAATTCAATGAAATATATATAGAATGTCAGATAAACGTTCACTCTCTTCTATACCTTTCTGATGTCTTTCTGCTCTTGCTCTGGATGCATAAAAAAGAGCTGCAACATCTTTCAATGAGTTATTGAATCCTTTTTGAACCCTGATACATGCTCCGTACAAGGTTTATTAAATATGAGCGGTATAGGCATATGCATTAGCAAAGTCTAGCCAGCTAAACTGTTCAGACAAAATGAGCAGACAATCTTCGGCCTTGCAGATCAATCCGTCTGCCACGATGAAGTGCTCCTAGCCTGCTGATACTGGATCTACCTCCTTTTTCTGCAAAGATACCCCCACAGTCACAAAAGTGTATGGTTCAGGCTTTCCTGACCCTTCTTTCTGTTTTAATAAAGCTGCTGGACACCACAACAGGGATTCTCTTTTCTTTGCCTAAATATTGCAGGGTGAATGCTGTACAACCAGCCAATAAGTAGAGAGAAGAGGACTCAGAAATGGTACCCAGGCTTTTATTGAAGCGTGACACAGAATTAGTATCTCCTCTGTCTTCCTTGCTTAGAAAACAAATTAACACTGGATTATTTGTGGATTTTGTCTCCTGGTTACTTGTTCGTCACCATTCATCATTTAGACTTAGCATTTATATATGTTTAAAGCAACCCACATAAATTAACAACAAAGCTTGAGGGTATTAAATAACCTTCACTAAAACTTCTTCTCCTCACTGGAGTAATTTCTCAAAATGAAAATACCTGAGTAAACATCTTGGTCTAACACTATGCCCAGAAGACCAACAAAGTGGGGACTAAGTGACTTTTACCCTCTGAACTTCACCACCCGAAGGAAAAGGGAGCCTTGCCATCGCTTCTGGAAAGATGAGTAAGTGGAAATCCACTTTGGGGACCCAACAAAGTGGTGCGGTCTGTCTCACAAAAAGGTGGCCGACAGAGACCCCAGCAGCAAGTCTGTTACTCCGTTAAATTCCCATCACATACAGCAAGGGAAGAAAACAGGTCTCTTCTGGAGATCTCCAGGCCCTGAACTGAACACAGACCAGCAGCTGCTTCCAGCAGCGATCAGATCCCAAGAAATGCTTTCCAGGAAGCAGAAATCATACTTACGCAGCTGCGTATGCCCAAATCTGTCCCACGCATGTTGGAGACATCTCTGTCTGAGGTCTACGGGTGCACTCCTTTCTGCGCAGCGGTGACACTGCCGATTCCCAGCGGGCAGTCTGAACAATCTTGCCTCTGAGAAATACAGCAATAGTGGTGTTTGTAAAAGTCCAGATAAAAGATAATGTGCAAGACAGAGAATTTAATTTCATTTTAGCAACAGATCAGGCAGTAGACCAAAGTTTCTTCTGGGCTGGGGCAGAAGGGGAGCACAGCGTATAGGCAGCTGTCCCATCAGCGTGGCTGGGCTTAACACCGAGAGGGGTAAGCGTGGGAGCCCTAGTCACAATAAACAAGGTTATTTATGCAGCTATCCAGCGGTCTGGGAATCTAGGTCTCGTCGGTGCTTTTCTTCTACCCAAGCCTTTCTTTCCCCTTTTCACCCTGCATAGTCCTCTGTAGCCAAATTCCTGCCTTGAGAGTCCTCTAGAAAGGAAGTCTCCTGCCCCAAAGCTCTGATGTGGAAACCATGAAAGCTAGTTAAGAAATTTTAACAATCCCATGTTGCAAGCTCCTGGGCACTTAGCGATGAGGAGGTGAGAAGAGGTAGGAAAGACGCAGTCACATTCCTGCCCAAAAAGTGACCTTCGTCATTTGGGTGTCCCAGTGTTTGCTTCTCTGATCCCCTCCTGACAGCTGGGTTTTGGCAAAGAATTGGCACTGACCTGAAAATCAAATCCCAGTGAAGCCTTTCAAGATGAGCAGCCATAACCCAGAAGCATTGCTGTGGCAAAAGCATACAGGGCTTAGGAACTACTGGATGCCAAACAGGTAAAGGAAAGTTGCCCAATTTTTTTTTTCGGATATACAAAGAAACTATTTCAATTCTCTGAAGCTGGTGTCATTTCCAGCCCCTCAAAACTAGAGAACACTTGCCCTAGACGTATTTGGTGCACCACACTATTTTAGGCAATAATTCATGATGCAAAATTCACTATTCAGGTGTCTACATCATTCCTTCACTTTAATCCTACATATAGCACTTTCTTTTGACGACTGGCAAAAATAACTACAGTCTCCGCAGATGAAGGTAAGCTGTAACTTTGATCTAAAACTCTGTGGTTATATTTATCAGGTGGCTGTTTGTGCTCGCAGAGAGATGACCCAGCCCTGCTTTGCCAAGCACGCCAGCTGCTCCATGGGCTCCCAAGCCCCTACTTTGCCTGTGCACAGCGCCCAGGATGGCACCCTTGGTGCTCTCCTGCATCCCCGAGGATGATCCACCTCGCTCAAGGGCTTCTCTAGCACCGTGGACTTGTTTTCTGCAGAGGATGCTAAACATTTCTACCTGGGATGCAGGAGGGAGGATGCTCTGGACCACAACATCTCCTCCATGTTTAGCTGTCGCTCTCAGGAGACAAATCCCGAGGTCTGTTCCCTTGCCCCAGATGCAGGCTGTTTGGCGTGTCTCTTACACGCTGCTATCGAGCCACCATTCAGGCTCTCTGAACACGGTTTTCACCCCGCCCAGTGCAGCTGGTGAGCAAGCAGGCCATAGGGAAGCACGCTGGAAAGCTTACCTGATGGTGGGACGTCATGGTATTCAGACAAAAACAAATCCTCCCCTTCCTCCCTGCAAGATAAAGCAGAACACACTGTGAATATGAGCTGTCTGAAGTGGTGTTTGGGCTTTGCAATAGGAAGAAGAGCCAGCAAGCATTCTAGCTGTATCCCCCCAGCAAAATCTGACAAATTTTAAAACACTGAATTTCTGGGATACCCCGACCCAAGACCTCAGTCACTAAAATTTGACCTGCTAATTACCGCCGCTTATAAAGTAAATATGTTATGGATTCTCTCCATTCTCACCTTTACTTTGGACTTTGCTCCCCTCGGCATAGTGTGGTCACTCAGACGGTAACACTTGGCCTTCAGGGAAAGACTGGTGGGTCCTCAGCCTTTTTGGTGGTGCTACCTGCCTCTCCACGCCGACCGTCCAGGGGCACCCACGTTCAGAGCCCCCCCTCGCATCGTCGCTCTCTCCTAAGGCATTTCTGAGAGAGAAGAACCCCTTCAACAGAAGCCTCTTACCATATTTGCCCTAATGGTTCATTTTGCCTGTAGACAGGTAGCTAAAGCTTTCATCACCTCTGCAAGCTGCTCACTGCTGGTTGGGGCACTTGGGACATCCCACAGAGCAACGCTGCTGTAACAGAAATACATCCTTTCAGCAGTTGTAGAGAAGGGCAGTGAGACAGGCAGAATTACTGCCTGTTTTTGATGAAGGAAAGACTCCAAACACGCACGTGCGTGTGCACATGCCGGATATGTCCTGGGAGAAAGGACTCCTGTCTGGAAAGACATTTCTTCTGTCACAGTTACAGGGAAAGCAAAAAATGGAAGCAAGTTCTTTTTCCTCTTGACTACAGAAAAAAGATGTTCTCTGTTACTTTATCTATCTGCAATAGTTAATCCAAGGGCTTTCATGTGGGGTTTTCTTTTTGGCATCTCCTCAATAGAAGGGGAAGAAAAGATTCAATACGTATTCAAAAGGACAATTAATCTCCAAATGCCTTATTGTGCATTTCAAGGAGCAAGCCTTCAATTTGAGGGGTTTGACAAGATTGGTTTTGCTCAATTTTAAAAGTTAATTTCGGTGTTAATAAGTAAAGGTCATTTTTCTGGCTCTTTGTATTTCTATCTATCTCACACACTAGATAGACAAATAAAAATAAATGTGTTTATTTACTTCAGACGCTGCCCTGAGGGTTGCAAGGAACACTTTGCTATCCATCCCAGGGCACAGCGGTCATGGCAGAGGTGTGTGGCTCTGGGACAGGGTACCGGGAAGCATGGGATCGGCTCCTTTGGCAAATGTCTTTTCCAAGGTTGGCTGGGCTTGCTCAGGAGCTGCCCGGGGACAATCGTGCCCCAGGGTGGAAGAGGCAGGTTGCGGCCATCCCTGCAGGGAAGCTGTGCGGGCACGGGTGGAGGGACCCTGCTGGGACGTAGGCTCATCCCCACCGGCAGCGGAGAGGTTAATTCGAAGGACAAGCCTGGGAGCTGCAATCTCAGCAGGACAAGGGCTTATTGTTGCCTTTCATTTTAAAATATTGCCCGATTGCCTGGGAACTTCATTTCTCTGGTGATTCAGTCACAAGTGGGAAAGGTGCTGCCACCCACTGAATGGCCTATCCATCACGCCCACCGGTCTCGCCATCCGAGGAGGGCAGGGACCACCAAATCTCGGCTGCTGGCCCCACTTACATTTCCACTGCTCAGCCCCTCAGCTTCCCGCGTGTGACCCAGCATTGTGATCCTGCCCGAGAGAGAGGAACAAGACCACAGCACCAGCTCCCGTCCGTGCAGCGGGCATGCATGCACTTGCCAGGAGCATCCCTGGGATGAATGGTTTCCTGCGTTAGAAGCAGGCTGGACACTGCAGCAGGTCTGGGGACAGGGCAAGCCGAGCTGAAAGAGCAGCTGGGAGGGGACCAGTTCAAGCCCTTGCTGAAAGGCCACATCTCTTCCTCCCCCAGCAAGAAGGACAATTCACCCTTTGCATCCTTCATCAGCAAAGTCCCCTGCTCCTCCCAGCACCGATTTCTCCCATCTCTTCCAGACCATGCTGTTGCCCACGGATGAAACCAAGCATGCAGCCGTCCCCAGCAGGTGAATTTTGGCTGAGCTAAATCTGCAGCACCGATGAGCAACAAATGCTGCGCTGAGGAAAAACCAGCAGAGGCTTCCCAAACACCCTTGCTGCTTCTGTTGCAGAACAAGATCCAGTCATTCCCCTCCGCTGGGGATCTGGAAAGCTGTGCGCCTCGCCACAGCCAGCTCACACCCTGCAGGATCAGGCCCTGGACTGCATATAAATCAGTTACAGGTGCTTGAATTAAGAGAATTAATAAGGCCTTCCCATCTCCTGGAGGTTCAGACCACAATGAGGCAGGTAGGGTACAGGCCAGCACGAAACACCATTAATCCTGCATTTGTCCCAAGTGTGACGGGCTGCTGGGAGCTATTCTTCGTGCTCATACCAGGGGGAATCGCCAGGACGGAACAGCCCTTATTCTCTCTGTTTGCGGGGAACGGCTCATGCAAGACATTAAATTTCGTGACACTGCCACTAAATCCCAGGATCCTCCTCATGAGTTATTCAGCACCTGTCATTCCGGTCTTGCACACCTTTTTTATCATCCTCACATCCACCTCTGTCTTCCAGAGATGAATATTTATTGTCTTCATTGCAACGGTAGAATCAAATCCTCTGCTACTTTACTAATGCAGTTCTTCTTCTTGAAGATAAGTATACCCATCTCCCCAAAAGATTAACTTCCGTTTTTCATTCCAGAATATTTCAGGAGTAAATCACAGCCTGGCTCCAATCCTCACCACTGCAGTAAAGGAAACAACATTAAACATCTTCAGCTGCGGTGCGGGCATCCGAATACATCCTCGACCGAATGATTCCTGGTGCTGCACTTCGGGCTCATGTTAGACAACACGGCCATGCGACTACGGCTTTGTGCAAGTGCAAAATCGGGGAGGAGGGGGTGTTACCTCTGCATTCACCAGTCAGGGTGTGCTGGAAGAAGACACGGCACATTTCCAAACTGGCTGGGAGACAGGGACGGTTGCCCACAGGAGTCTGTGTCAGCGGGCCTCAGGAGCTGGGAAAGTGTAAAGCAGGCTGATGGAAATGGGCCTTCACTGACAGGTTCAAGAGCCTGGAAAATGCCTTTTTAATGCGCTATTGTGTCAGCCAGAGAATTACGAGTCCATTAACAAATGGGGAGCACCTACGAGTTCTCATCTCACTGTACCGTAATTTTTTTCTTTTCCAGTACGCAGTATAAAATTGTGCTCCTACAGCATCCTGGGTGCCCTGATATGCCATCAGTAAGACAAGACAGTCTCAGCAGCACTGAAGTACTATATTCCATCAGGAACGTGGCCAGCCAGGCAGTTACAGACATGCCTGCCTTCTCTTCACAGTGTGGGAAGGGCAGATCCAGCCCCACGAGGCAATGCCGGGGCCTGTGTGGGACACCCTTGGGCTCCTGGACCTGGCACGGGGCACGCATGGCTCGCACACCACGGGGATGCTGATGGCAGCAGAAACCCCCTGTTCCTCCCGAGATGACTTTTCTGGACAGCAGCCCTGCTCCGCAGCACCAGCAGGGAGTCATCGGGTGCCCGGGGAAGGCTCTCACGAGGCAAAGTCACTTTTTTCAGCCCTCGCAAATGAATTAGTGCACCGGGCAGATGGTGCAAAGCCACTCAAACTGCCTCCTCCGGAGCACCCCTCCAGCAAGGCAGGGTGCTAAACCATCTGTCAGTGCCTTTTCTCAGGGCGGATCCGTTTTTAAAGGCTCTGCGGTGCTGTTGTCCTGGTACCCCACTCAGCCCCTGCAAAACTCAGCCTCAAAGGTCTATCAAGCCTCATCACAACGCAAGAGGGAAGCACGCCCTCCTCTCTACCTTCTGCCTGCTTGATGGGCTTGCTCCTCGTTGTGTAAACCTCTGGGAAACTACACTGTGGAAAGCATCAGAAAATGGTAGGCAGCAATTCCCTGCTGGCGAGGGCTCGCCTGGCGCGGCGGGCGCTTGTTGCCCTTCCTCGGGTAGAGGGGACACCTCGCAGGGCCACCGAACGCGAGCTAGTGCTCAGGTCCAGGCTGATCGCAGCACCGCTGCCGGCTGTGTCTAATTGCTATGCTCTGCGTGAACCAAGTTATTAAATCCACAATACTTACTTTCTTTTTCCAGCCAGGGTAATCTGAATGAATACTTGCCAGCTACTTAACTAATTAACTTAATTCAGAAACCTGTCTTCAGAAGCCCATCGCTAAGGAGCATCCTGAAGTCTAGGAATTTAAAAGCGATTCAGGCTTGATTAAAACCATAGCAAACCAATGAAGGCAATTGCTACTTTCCTCCCTTTTTCCCTACCAGCACAATTTCGATTCATGGCCACAAGCCAGTGCTTTGTATGCCACAGATGTTGGGGGCTTGAACTGCTTTATTCATCAGATCCACTTGTCAGAAATACATCTGGGGGAAAACACTGCAATTCATTCTGCGTGAGTTACTGTTGATGGACTTGTTACGTGTACCTTTTTGCTGCAAGTCAGCTCTACGGACAGGCGGGACGGTTCTCCCTGGGCCACACCGGTTTGGTGACGGAGGTTCTGGGGCTGCACACAGGCCAGAATTTCTGACCGGAGGGAGGGTATCCAGACTGATGCAATTTGGCTGCTTTTCAGGGCGGGGGGGAAACCACACAATTTCTACTAGAGAAATTAAAAAAAAAAAAAAAAATTAAAAATCACGTTTTCTTTCAGTTACAACTTTCTGTGGCACTTTAAGTCTTAGCACTAGAAAGAAGCCCTGAAACACTAATTCTGTGCAGAAGGAGAACCGTGACCCATGGAAGTCCAAAATCTGTCTGAGCAGCAAGTTTCAGCTGCTTTAGCTTCTCGGTTTCCCTTCCCAAATCAGCAGTTCAGCTACATTTGCACTTTTTGTGCCCGTGTTCATTTTCCTTCAGTGGCATTTTCCCACAGGAGACTGTCCCACCACCCCCTTCCTGGCCAGCTCAGGGTCACACCAGCGCGCCCCTCCCGGTGCTGCTTCTTCCAGTGGATCCAAGGTGATGAAAACCCAGCGACGGAGCACACCTTCGCCAACAGGGCAGGTGTAACAGCCGTGATTAAAAACAACAATAAAAATCTAAAATAAGGCCTTAGAAAGGGTGCTTTGTCTTGCACAATACTTTTTTTTCTGGTCCCTGCTGTCTTTCCCCCCCGCTCCCCAGCTCAGCAACTTGGTGTTGTCGCCTGCTCTTCGTCGTTCTCCTCACTTCATCTCTGTGTCGGAGCGTGACTGCGGGCATAAGGTATTTTTGACGGTGAGGTTGGCCACTCACTCACGTAGCCCCAACCTCCCCTCGCCACGTTCCCTCCCGCACAGCCCCACCGACCTACCGGCCTCCGTCAGGGCGCTCCCAGCTCCGTTGTCCTCCATCCCCTCTCACCTCGACGCTGGAGCCTCTGGCACTGCCAAGCTGCAAAGGTGCTGGCTTCAGACGGGGTTTCGGAGGAAATGGATCTGAGGCGCTTGCACCCCGTGTGCGCGTGCGTGGGTCCGTGCATCCACCCATGAGCTGTCAGGTCTGGTGAGAAGCTGGAGGCTCGGAAACGGTAAGTTTTTACAGGTTGTATGAAGATCAGCAGGGAGGACTCGGTAAAGGTCCTCACTGAAGGAAAAGCTTCGGCTGAAAACCACCTCACTGGACACTGGAAAACCATCCACAACCCAGCCCACTTTAAAGCCTCAACCTCTAGTTCTTAGTGGACCTTGAATCGTACCAGAAACGAGAGAACTGAGTGCGTGAGACGGATGTTTATGTGAAAGCTGGCTTGGCTGGGCTGCGCTTCGACTCTTTGGGATAGGTGAAACGGTGGAAAGGTGTAAAGTGTCACTGCTTCCACCCTGGGCTGGGGACAGAACGGGGGATCCCAGGGCTTTGAGCAAGGTCAGTGACTGACAGAGGGTATCGTGAGTCAAGCAACATGTGCAGGGGGACCGGTGCGAGTGAAAAACAGCTGAAATAATCCTGCTGGCACTTTTCAAATGTCATACGCCTGGCAGAGAAACCTTTCACATGTTTCGCTGCTCGTAGCTCCAAGCTTTTCAAATGCACCAGGCTTCTGCTGCTTGGGGGGAAAAAAAGGGGGGAGCTGTGCCCTGGGAAAACCCTGTGGATGAGCCGTTTTCCTCCGGGAAAGATGCAAGGAGCCAGCAGCTTTGCACAATGTACCGCACCCTCACTGTCCTCATTTTAAGCATTTATGGAAAACTTTTTTTTTTGCAGTCTGACAGATTCCTACATTTCCTTTCATGACCCCTCCAGAAACTACCCCAACACAAGCAGCTCCCCGCTAATTGGCAGGGAACGAAGTCCCTCAGGCTCAGCCTCCCACTGGCGCCTGCTCTGCCGGTGGGCCAGCAAACATCTCCGCCGTGCCTTCGTCCCTTGGGGGAAGGTGGGTGGGAAGGGGATATCAAATCTGGGGCATTTCAAGAGAAACTGAGAAGATACATACGCACTTTGTAAAAAACTGCTGCCTCGTATTAAGCAAAAGACAACCAGCCCCTCTCCCCCTCATGACAGCCCAGCGGAGTCCCAAAACATAATCAGTTTAGGCTGAACACCATGTTGCCTACAAGATTAAAATTAGACTCAAGAGGTTTCATCAAGGGAGAGTTTAACTGCGGTGCTCAATCAGGCAGCAAAATCCTCTAATGACAATTGAAATAAAATCATTCCAGACACATCCTTACGTGTCACAGGAAAAAAAGCCTGCCCTTGGCTGCATCTGTCGGCAAAATTATATTAGGTGTCTCCTTCCCCTCCCAGCCTCCCTATGCACTGCTGCCTTGTTGCCATACCCTCCCAGGGCTGAAACTCCAGGCTGGCGTCCTGCTTGGGACAGGCAGCACTGGGTGCCCCGACTTCATGACTGTCCCATAAGACACATCTTTCAGCAAATGGTCTATAAACAAGAGGCAGATAGGATGAGAGAGAGTTTGGGTGAGGGTCCCAGCATGAGGAGGCTTGTTTGGCTCTTCCAGGACAGCATAAAACCTTAACAGCTACTGATCTCTCCATAACACCTCCAGCGAGGTAGCTATGGGAAAGCTGAGAAATTCTCTGTTGAAGAAAACACATCAGCTTAGAAAACTTCTATTTCCAATAGCAACCTCTCCACCTGGAGAAGGATGGCTAATGAAACATTTCCTTTGCCCTATGCGTGTCCCTGCAAGTATCACCAGACCAGCTCTGCTCTTCAGAGACCTTCACGGCCTCCCAGGTAGAAGTGAAAATAAAATGTAAATAAATGCTACTAAATTAGTTTGAAACTGTCTCCAGTCCTTTATAACCTTGCCCTCACCAGGCAGCTGCACGACAGGGCTCCCTGAATCAGCACTTTGAAATCCCCTTACTATAAAAATTCGTGGCTCTTCCAACATCCATTTTACACCTGGTCGTGCCCTAACAAACTTGTGCTTTTGACACCACTCTCCTCTGAAGCTTCAGCCTGATTTAATACAGAGAGGGGTTCCCTTTTCAATTCTTCACCTCTGCGTAAGTCCCAGAGATGTGTGAAGCAGCTGCAGCGACGCTGAAGAACGTGGCGGCATCTTGCCCAGCCCTCCTGAAGCAGCAGTGGTACCCAACCCAGCTACACATCAGACAGAAAAGTCGTTACTAGCGTGGCCTCCAAGCACGTGGTGAAAGCTCGGTAACAGGTAAAATTGCCTTTCTGCTCACACAGGCCCCGATCCAGCCAGGTCCACGAGCACCCACCTGCATTTAGGTGCCTGTTTACCAAACCGAAATCAAGCTGCTTCTGCTGCATGGGTAAGTGCTTTGCTAATCAGGGGACTTGTGTAAGCCATGTGGATGTTTAATATTCAAATGTAATTATCATCTAGTGAAGGAGGGAGCACTGAGCAAGGCTCGTCCTGATTTAGCAAGCTCTGGGGAAAGGGAGGACTGCTCAGCCAGCGGTAAGTGGTAAAATCTCTGTCCTGCGAATGTCTTCCAGAGTTTGCAGGGATTTTACCCTCAGCAGCATGCAGAGGTTATGGGAAATCCTTTCCACTTCCAGCTCCTTTATGCTGCTGCAAGAGGAAGTGCTCTCTTCTTATATCAGATGCTTGCTATTCCAGGTTTGCTTCTGACAGCTAAGATCTCCCGAGGTCAGTGAGGGCTAGATGTTTTCTTTTTTAAACTCTCATGAAGAAAGAAACAAGAAGGGAGTAAAACCTCACATTCATCTTACTACGCTCCTTAGATGAACGACTTTCACATGACAGTGAACGTGACAAAGTACAACGGCATTTACTTGTCAGCGCAGCAGCAGCAAGAAAAGAGAGAAAGGGGGGGGATATAGCTGTACAGGAGTGTCCTCCTGCTTCCAACACCTTCCACTGCTGGTTACTGTTCAGGATTAACAGCTTGCACCACTGTAGGGCTGGACACGTCAGAGCCACCTCTGCTCACTGCAGTCTGATGCAATGACAAGCAGCCAAAAAGCAGAGTGGCCTTCAGAGGTGTCTCATGCCCCTCTCTCTGTCTTCCCCTGCCAGGAGGGGTTCTGTTTCTCCTCCCTGTCAACCCTCCCTCTTTCAAGAGCTGTTCAGTGGCCAGAGCCCATGTGATCGCAGTTGGTGGGCTACGGGGCTGCTGCAGCCACGCAGGGCTCTCCTGCAGCTCAGCCATCTGCCAGAGCCGACAGGGATTTGTTCCAGGCTGTGCATCCCACCAGGTTTCCACACAAGCCTTCACATTCCCGTACACACTTGACACCTCTGCATTAACAGGGACTACTGACGGGAGGCGAAATGTCAGTAACAAGCACCTTGGGCAAGAAAAATGCAGTCCTGGGTAGGGCATGAAGACACCAGAGCATTTTGCAAATAATCAGGATCTTGGGTGGTCATTTTGAAACCCAGAAGACAGTCATCACCTAGCTGCCTCTTTGCAAGAGAATGTTATTTTTCCCTGCGAGTTGTAAGTCTTAATAAAAGAGTTTGCCATACTGAAAAAGGAATTGCTTCTGAAAAGTGGTAATGAAAGCCCAGAGAGGGCAAGCTCTTTCTCTGACGCCTAGCTTGCTTCCGTGCCAGATTACTTAGCATTGCCGCTCTTCTCCTTGTCCTTACAAGCAGGGGAAGCAGTTGACTTAAAAAGATACATCTTTTTCTTGATTCAAGTTTTCTGGTAAAAGAATATATTCACTTTCAAAAGCAAAGTCATTTCCAAAACAGGAGCTAAAATTAGACTGATTATTTTTTTTCATTCTCTCTCCCCTTTATGGCTTTTACAAGCAATTACCCACTTAATGTTTTGAAATTATACAAGAAACTTCAATCACAATTTTTTTTCCTGCCGCCGCTCCTTGAATGTGAAGCCTTAAAAGCTTTTCCGGAACACGCAACAGCATGAGCAAATGAATTTGCCATTTTCCTTCTCATTTTTTTTCAAATGAATGGGAAGCAGCAGGGTACTTGTTCATCATTGAACTTTTTTTTTTTTTTAATTTCATAATGGTGAAGCGAGCCTGCATGGCAGCTCTAGACACTGCAGGCATGATTCTGGTTGGCACCGCAGCCCTTCGCGCTGCTGCGGGAGAGCTTTTAAAATAGCTGCATGGGCTATTACGCCAACGCATCTCTGGAGGCTCTTCTCTCCTAGGGCAGGGTGGGACGTGGGGGGAGACAAATTTAGCATCCCTCCTTGCGTGACCGGCCCACACGATGCAGAACCCACGCGAGGAGCTGGGGCTCCCGCAATGCCGGGCTGTGGGAGGCGGTGAGCTAGAGCCAAGCAGCAGCATCGTGGCATCCAGCCAGATCCGGAGCCCCCGGCCAGGCTGTGCCCGCCCTGCGGGGTCCTGGGGCAGGGGAGAAGCCGTCGGGCTGCGTCCCCTGCTAGGACGAGGCCCGAGGGGTGTAAGGGGAGAGCCAGCCGCCAGCGATTCATGCTCGAGAGCCCCGCGCTGCCTGAGCAGTGCCGACGTGGCTCGGTGCTATGGGGATGGGCACGAGGCGTTGGGAAGAACGGCTGGGCTGGGCTGCCAGCTCTCCTCCCACCACCTCCCCTGGGCTCTTGGCGTGCAATTTAGGGCACTCACCTTGGTGGGGGAGGAAAGGCTAACCTTTCCCTCCTGCTCAAGTTGTCCCCCGGAGAAGAAGGGATTTTGTTTGCTCCTTTCTGACTGTCACGTAGACGCCTGCCTGCTGAGATCACGGCATCGGATTGCCACTGAACCAGCGGCGTTTGGCTCTTATCACTTAGGAGGGAAAGGTGTTTCTTCTGACAATGAGCAAGACCCATCTGAAGCACCAGCTCTGCAGTCTGTAAATAAAAAGCACAGGTTATGCGCAGCCAAGCCATCCAGGTGGGTCAGGGAGATAAATAAAACAACTCAGATTCTCTGTTCTGCTCCAAGTCTTGTCTTCACGCAGACAGGAGGCAGCATCAGTGTCTGGTAAAGAAACATGTTCTTACCACCATCCCCCAGCCCCAGGACCCCGCCAAAATCCCCTGTGGCAGGCAGTGCCTTTGCTTCTGCTCCGTCCTGACCATGACTAGCTTTGCTATAGTCTGACAAGGCTCCGGAAAACAAACCATCTCAAAGTCCCACACCCCACGTTGCACATGCCTGTCCTCATTCCAACTCAACCTTCTCTCAGGCCACAGCCCACTGTAACTTCCTACTCCAGTGCTTAACTCCCAGTCTCCTTCTTGCTTACTTTACCATCCATTACCACCTAAACCAAGTTGTGTCTCCTGCTAGATAAAGACACACGTACTGCAAACACAGATTCAGGAAGGCACCTTCCTTAGGACCCTCATGCTTGAACTCATACAATGTGCTGCTCATCCTCCTCATTGCACCCGCAGGACATCATTTCTCACCTGGCAGGAGGTCAGTCTGCCCCAGAGCCAGTTGGATGGAGCAAAGGTCAGCGGAGTTGAGGTCTTCTGCATCTGTCTAAATGGGAACCACCCTCTAGGTTTCTCACTAGCACAAGCTCTGATAAAGCCCCTTCACAGTCTTCTTCAGCTGGGTCTGAGTAGGAGAGGAACTCGCACAAATAAACATCTCTCTTCAGAACGTGCGGTGGGAGGGAAAGGGCTGGCAGGTTCCTCTAGATCTAGACCCAACGCTTTTGGAGTAAGAGATATTGAGCTTGGCGAAATACCCAGGAGAACATGAGGAGGGAGGGAATCCAACCCGCAAAGCCCAAACTCCCTCAGTACCAATCTGCTGCAGCCAGAAGCACTCTCCTTGGAGGAAATGGAAATACTGGAAGGCAGTTACTCCAGCAAGCACGGTAAAGGCAGCCGCCTTAAACTGACCCTGAGCACATCGGTATGCTGCGGCTTCCGATCTGACCAAGGGTCTTTCTCACAGGAAGGCTCACGGACCCTGATGCATCTCATCCTTGTCACCACAAACAAACAAACAAGTAAACGAAATCAGATGCAGATAAGACAGGCTCCACCTTTCCCTCTGCTCTTTGTACCAAGCACTTCAGAACTGCTAGGAACCACGGAGAATAAAAGACAAATTCAGAAGAAAAACAAAGTTCCAAGAATCATCACAACTCAGATTTTTATTCAACAGTGAAGGTGAAAGGAAATAATACTTTTTCCCTTCAGGGCAAATGATCCAAATGGAAATTAAGTAAAAATATTGTCCCCCCAAAGTACTCACAATGAAATTAGTTTTCATTAAATATATTTGTTTGGCAAAATAAAATAAAAAATTAGAACCCGTACAAAAGAAATCCCTTGCAAATCTCTAACACTGTAGCAATGACAACAATGTAAACCTGGATGTTTGACAGTTGTAATTAATTCGTGGAAATTACTGTTGAACTTTGGACCAAGAAAATAAAAATCACTTTGAACAGCAACAAGCCAATCTGAGAGGCAACTGAGGCTTAGGGAGCGCTACAGGGATGGGACACGCTAGTGGCTTCATACACAGTTTGTGCGACTGATTTGCTAATGTGGGGCTATTTCAGAGCTGGGAGGAAAAGAAGGTAAAAGCTGTTGCAGCATTACAGCGTATGGTACAGCAAAAACCCTGCAGACTTTCCATTCTGGGAGCCGATCAGTTGGGTGAAGGCTGGTGGCAAGAGTCGAGATGGCAGTGGAAAGAATAATGACAGTGACGAATGGCGCAAGCACTGGGAAGCAGTTAACGATTTTCGTCATCGCATTGGAATCGGCTGTGAGCAGACTCTTGGGAGTGTCTGGGGAAATCTTCTGCTTACAGTAGCTGCTTCTGCTCCCTACCTCCCTCCTCCTTCCAGTTAAAGCCTCTGCCCTGCCAAGTGGCTTTCACAGGCATGCAGTTTGGTAACATCGTCCTTCAGTTAAGAATGTCTATTCCAGTATTAAAAATGTAAAAAAAGTCCTCGGGAGGGTGCTTCTTAGTGGCAGTCTTTGCCTTAAGCAAGGCCAATGGCCTGCAATTACAAGTTAATTAAAGCAATGTGGATTTGGATGAGCAATGGGGAAGATGGGAATGGGGAAGGAAGGGATGCAGGGAACAGGAAGGAACACAAGTGTTTCTACACCCCTCCCCAGAGCCAAAATCCAAGGTGCACAAGTGTTTGGTTTTTTCCCTCACACTCTTCTTTTTTTTTTTCAATATCTCTCCAGTTATAATATTTCCAGTTTTGAAGCAAGTTTCAGTGGCAGCCTCAGTTACAGTCATAAACAAAGTCGTAGTTGCTGGGCTCCTTTGGGATAGGTGGGGGAGCATCTGGGATCTGTATGTTTTCCAAGTCAAGGAGGCGTAGCTTTATCTCCATGCTGAGTAGCGTGTCTAAGTCGTTCCGTGTTAGATCACTCAACATATCCTTCCCGAGGAGGGCGTTCAGCCCGTCGGTCCATACACAATACTGCACAGGAAAAAGATAAAAAACTATCATTAACAGACTTTCCGTACACAAACTGCTTGTCTGGTCTGGTCCTCGAAAGTTACTACTCCCATAGGGACTTAGGAAGAGACACAAAATGAGGTTGATTCATTTTATTAGCTCATATCACGAAGAAGGCATGTTCCAGTGAATGGCTCAGAAAATGGACAAACAATTCACTAAAAAGGGGAAGAAATTACAACATTCAGTTGCTTGATAGTTAGGTATCTGCTCCAAACTTCTTGCTGAATATTCTTCAATAGTTATAGGAGAAAGAACAATACCTAACTTCTGACAATGAAGCTCTAGAGATATCTCCCTCTCCCCACCTCGTTCTCTTTCCCCATTACTTACAGGAAGAGCCTGATTATCAAAATTTTGATTCCAAGACAGCTAAGTTAGATGAACTGAATCCTACCCAAAATCCTTCCTGACTCTTTGTGTAAGAAATCCTGTACCAGCTATCTAGTTTTATTGTGGTGTGCTTTCCTACAGTTTAGGTGGTGTCAAGTGACCTATACAAAGACTGGCTCTCACTTATGTATCTCTGCCTACTTTACCACTATTTTACATGAAATAACATATTGTGAAAACTAGAGTCAAGCAATGCTGTGTCTTTCATGAAACTTAAATGCCAAGCTACCTGGTATAATTCTAAATGCCACAGATGCTGAACTAGCCCCTAAAACCCCTTCCTTCTTGTTAGCTTTGTGCTAATAGGAGATGCCACGTTTCCCAACAGCTGACATCTTGAGATAAACATTGGCTGAATAATCGTTTTAAATAAGGAACCAACCCAAGGGAGACTGGTGATCTAGAGTCAACTTCTATCATATAAATTGCTTCCATTTATCACTACAAGCCATTTATTCAACTATGAACAGAAGTACTCAAATGTCATCATCTAAAAATAAAGATTTAAATCATGAACTTGTGTCCTAGTTTTCAGGAGAAAATTAAATCAACTGTAACTGCATTTTTATCTTACAAATACTTCTGCCAGATTTCATGCCAAAAAAAATGGATTTTAAATTTAGCTGACCATTTGCTACATGATACCGCCAAGTTTAAAGATAGCCATGGTTGACTTCATCCCACAGCAGAAATGAGGATTATTTTTCAGGAAGAGAGAGGAAAACCCCTTCTCGGGGTATGTCTTCAACCAGTGAAAGGGCATACTTTTAAAACAGGATCGGTAACACGCTTCAACATCCAAATTGAAATCCGACCCATTTAAGTTCGTAACAAAACAGTAGCAGAGCTATGACTGCACCCAGGGTGTCAGTAAGTCAAGCTGCAGCTTTGACATGAGATTAGCTACATAGAAGAGATTTCAGGGTTCAGGCTGTCCTGCTAACAAGTACTAAATAAACAATTTAGCCTGCCTATTCTAGGCTGTCAAAGCATGTCGCTGAAGACTTCTAAAGCATGCAATTTTTGTGAAGTGTACGCAGAACGTCAGGAAAAGAAATAACCTGTCCTAGAAATGTAATTATTTTTGAACAGACTATAATTTTTTACGATCGACTTGAAATCATTCTTTGGGAAAGTTTTCCCAGAATTCACTATGAGGAAAGGAACAGAAAGGCAAAAGGCTCTGCTCAGGTTACAGAAGCGCAGAGCATCCATTCAACAGATGCAGCCCCTGATGTAAATCGTCCATCACCTGCTCAGTGAGTACGGCCAGACGAACCCCAGTGAGTCAGAAAGCAGAACTGCAGTTCTCTCCTCTTCCAGACATAACTCATTCAGGGCCCACAAAAACCAAATTCTGGCCACAACCCAGATGAGTGCAATGGCCTGGAAAAGGGGCTTCCTCTCTAATCTCCACATTGGCAAGTGCATCTAATTAAACTCCTGCACATTTTGAGCAGAGAGAAATTCTAATGAGATGGTAGAAAACCAGAGGCATTCATTCAGAAGCTTTTTTCTTTTTAATATGCAAAACAGCCTAAGAGCCACTGAAAAATTAATTTACTACAGATTCATTTTCATAAAATTCCAATGAAACCTAATTATAGCCTCTCTCATCAGTTTCTCTGTCAAAAATCAAGGATAAGATTAATCCACCTTTTTGCTATGTAGTTGAAACCAGCTATTAGTATTTAAATGAAAAACAAATATGATGGAGTGATCTCACTGTGCTGAATCCTCTGGCTAGCAATAAGTTCCTACAGATGGCTACAGGTATTGCCAAACTTAACTGTGCAGCAATGAGGTCCAAATCTCAATGATATTGGTTCAGTAATGAGATTTTATTGAAGAAATACATTGGGAGTCAATTCAGTGGAACCAGACAACCAGAAAGGCTGTGCAGGCTTCATCCATCTCAATGGAGCCCCCAAAAACCTGGTCTGAGCTCATCGCTGGCCTGCTTTGAGCAGGAGGTCAGACTGGGGACACCGCCAAGGTCCCTTACAACCTGGATCATCCTATGATCCTAGTTCAATTTTTGTTTTAGGACACACTCAATTCCTGCATTCCAACCTCAATCTACAGTCACGAGGACTGCAGAAGAACTTTAAAAAAATCCTATAAGTCTGACCTGAACCTGTCATGTACTATCATCATTCCTGCTGCTTCACACCAAACTTTCCAAATCTTGAGCTGTCACCCACCAAATCTCCCAAGCTGACAACGCTGCTAAACTAGCACTTTTATTGACAAGCACCCCAGCTACTTTGAAGAAGAGTCATGGGCTTCCTAACATGCTACTTGCCTTTCCTTGTGGGTGCTTCCTCTGAACGTTTGGGCTACTTGGTTCAATTACAACTTACTCTTCTGTAGGCCACGGACAAGCACAGATGAAGTGAGATGCCCTTTTGAAAACATTCAGTTGGGAACGGTCAAGTAGCAGCAGAGACTGCTGCCTCTGGCTGCTTTTTGAATGTATTAATTTTGTTTCAAATAAGTCACACAAGGTCAAAAAGAGAAATAAAGATAGCAGGTGTGTTAACACAATCATGAGCAATTGGGTTGGTGCATCTCACAATGCTACTGCCCGCCAGTGGAATGCAGTGGCAGTTTTTGACCATTTAGACCATTAAAACACACTTGTAGCCATAGGCGGTATTTGAGATACAAGTGGCTGAAAAATTTGTCGATTTTCATGACCATTTTCTCTTACGAGCCAAAACAGACTAGAATTCATTTTCTGGAGAATTTATATCAGAAAGCATCTAACATATGTTCAGTTCAGAGGATGAAGACAATCATGCTTTGCTTAGACCTACAGCTCTAATGGCACATTATGCCTGGGATCCTATTGTTAGTTTCTCTTAGATCAAAACTGTCCAGTAAATATTTCTCTGGAACGAACATACTTGAAAATGACACTCAAATATTAATCCCCAGGAAAACTCAAATGAGCATAACTTAATTTCCTCTCCTAAAATGAACATTTATTTGAAGGTTTTAATCCAGAACTGCAAATGTTGAAGCTGTGTAACTAAATACACTTCACTTCTAATGCAATTTCATGCACTTTAATGACACTACAGTATAACACAGCTTAATGCAATCTTAATGCTTCAGTGTTTCATCATCTTAACACAGTGTCCTGAACTGAGACCAAATGTGATACCACAAAATAAGCATGCAAATGGAACACCAACTCTTGTTGCTTTAGAAATGCGAAGGAAAAACTTTATTCCTTCTTTATTTTTTAATATAGTGTATTCTGCTAAATCTTTACTTCGAAGTTCTTTGAAACATATCCAACACTTCTACATAATTAGGTAAATTAGTTCCATCACCTTCCAAAACGAAATGATGCTGTCTATGTCCTTGTCTTTTCAATTAAGACAAGGAAGCAGGGAGGAGGCTGACATTCTGCTTTGCCATTGGTATTTACACTGTCTTCATACGAGTGAGACCCATTGCAAAACAATCCCCTATGGAGGTGCAACAGAGAGGACCTTCTACGATCACCTGTCATGAATGGTCTTACACAACGCGAAAGTAAGAATAAGTGGATATGCTATTCTGGAGAACACAAGTCTTTGGCAGAAATGGAGACCCAACAATGGTATAACCTCCCCTGATTATGTCGGCATCATCAAGATGAGCCGAGGACGGCAATGATTCTTTAAGAGCTTGGCTGTACAAATCTTTGGTGTTGAATTAAAGTCCGTTAAAGTGAACACACAGCAAAAACCCTCCAGGACAGACCAGACCAGGAGAAATCTTTACTCACCAGGAAATGGTGAACAAGGTCTGTGGAAACTGTGAGGTCTGCCCAAGCTCTCTTCTTTCTCTTACTTAATGGTTCATATTTCAGTACAGCTTATAAATACTGCTCTTGAACTTGAACCCCCATCTGCTCTATGATGTACAAATACAAAACATGTTCCTTCTGTGGCTCAGAATATGCATCAAAACTGCAGAAAGTCTTGCTCCCATACTAATCCCTCTGCTTTCAGATTGCTGTGAGAAATGACACAGGTTTAGATGCACCTGCACTCTGTGCCAGGATGACCATTCTTACATTTGTATAAAGCTGACTGCTGCCATAAAGCAACTAGGAGGCCTCCAAAGAAGTTCCTGTACTCTGAATCTGACTTACCTCATGCTTGTCTGGAGCAATGAAATTTAGCTGGCCACTCGAGTCATACAGTATAGAGAAAGCAAGTTCTAGCACCTCCTGGAATACAAAGAAATGTATATTAATGCTGCAGGAAAGAGGCATTAATACATTCAGATCTGTTTTTCTTTCCTACCACTTGTTCCCCAAAACAAGTGGAAAAACAGGTTATAGTATTCTCCTGCCTGGCCAAAGCTGCAGCAGTACCAGACCATTGCAACAGACTGGCACAGCAAGAACCCCACCACAGATGCTTCAGTCAAAGCAAACTCACCCCTTCAATGCTGTCTGGATCTTACTCAGTCATGGATTACTTTAGCATCTGAGTTTTGATGTGAGCTATGCAATGGCAAGGACTAAAATCAATATAACCCATCATAGTATACTTGCAACAAACTCTTCATGAAGATCCATAATTTTTTCAACTGGTATAGATTAAGCATGCAAAGTTCTGCAAGGGTTGATTCCCTGTGTCAAAAATCTTGCCAGGACAGTTAATCTCCTGGTAAACACTTATGCTCTTTTCACTGCTGGAAATCTATTAAATTATTCATTCTCAGGAGATCTCTGTCATTTTGTCTCTACGAATCAGCAGCCTCAGTCAAACTGAACTACACCTGGGTTACTTCATCATAAAGTCCCAAACGAACCTTGGGAAAGGAAAAAATTATTTTCTTTTTTCTCCTCAGCATTGAAGCTGGAATTTCAAAGGTGCCAAAGTCAATTCATTAAGCATTGACCTTCCCTAAAAGTCACCTGGACCTGGGTTCTTATGGGAAAACCCAACCAATCTGAATAATGAACTTTCACTGACCAGCAGGGAGCACGTGAAGATGTTGTGTTTTCATGGTTACCGCACACATTGCTACAAGCACCGTTACAAGGACTTCACAACCTGTAGGCTAGCTGATATGGATACAACAACTCTGTGGAAAAAAGACTCGGCTACAGAGGAGAGTGCTGACTTGTAACTACTTTGATCTATATCATCTGTCCTGTTCTTTTCACCTCTTGGCTTCCTGAGCCCCATAATACTGATTGCCTTTGCTGACTCTCAGCTGACAAAGGCCCCTACGCTGCCAGCAGCGACAAGAGCACGGCTTCTTAGATTTGCTACACTAAGTTTTAAAATGGAAGAACTGACTGCGGGGACTGCAGCAGATACATTGCTCTAGATTTCTACTCCTGATCTCCTGGTCTGAAACAGAGGTAGGTCTCTGGATTTCAGTAAGGGTTATTTCACTTTTGAACTTGTGTGATTAAGAGCAGGGTCTGATTTGCAAAACTTGGAATCCTTACAGATAATCTTGGATGATCAGAGATCTGGCTTCTCCTAGGAAATGCTCTTGGTTTCCTTGAGTTTAGTTATTAGACCCAACTCGCTGTATTGCCAGGCCACAGGAGACAATCTGTGTTAAATCCCCATGGAAGCTGCAGATCCTAACAGTGCTGGCGCACTCGGCAAACAAACGGCTCACGGCTCCCATAGCCCTTTTTGCGTTTTAGGCATGTCTCTCAGCCACACCTTATTAAAAATGATATCCCGCATTACAGAAAAGAATTTATCTCTGCCCACACAAACCTGGCATTATCTCATCACAGAGTGTTATAAATTACTGACAGAACATGCCAAGTCATGCAACTGAGATTGTGAAATAAAATGTATCATTGCAAAAAGGGCTTGTACTGCTCTACTATGATGTTCCTGAATTTCCTGAAGGTCAACAACAATCCCATAGGCCTGGACCCTGAAAATTTGTCCTTTGGGAAATTCTTAGGGATTGAAGTTTTCGTTTGTCTCAAAGAAAGCAAAAGAAGAGAAAATTCCTCCCTGAAAGAGGAATATCCCAGGCAGCCGTGGGCTGGGTCATTCCCAGTCAGGCAGAGAATGAGAAGAGCTAAATTTAGGGCTCCAAGCTTCCCTTTATGGGGGAAAGTGGGAGTTTGGCAGCCCTGGCTCCAGTGTGGCTTCTTCGCTGGCTGCTCCAGAGACTAAAGGCTCAGGAATTACAGCCTCCAGGGGCCAGTGTCTCTGTCATCTTACGCACATCAAACTGCCAAAGAAAATGGAAGCCTAAGGAGCTGGAGTGGCCAACTGGTCCTCCACACAGACAGCAGTCCCAGTGGCTGAGCTGGCTGACATGTCAGGCACCCCCACCCAGTTTTGCTACGCTCCAATCAATTGAGGAACTGGCAATCCCTAAATGAAAACTGGTCAGTCTCTGCCAGCCATCTGTGGTTTTCTCCTCCCCTGTCTGTCCTTCTCAACCTTTCTCAAAGTCATTTTCCACTCCAGCCTTTTCCACCGGTTTCTCTTTCTCTCTGGTCTTTTTCCTCTCCCCTTCCTTCCACCCTGCTCCTTCGCTCTTTGTTTTTCTTTCCTCCTCCCCCACCTCAATCTGCCCAACTCACTCCCTCGACACTCCCAACTCTTTCTGCCCTGGCACATTTCAGACCTCTGCCCTTCCCCAGATGCTTGTCAATGGCCACAGCACCGGAACCCGCCGCGTGCTTCTGTTTTGAGCCTCACTGGGAATGGGGAACAGGAGACTGCATCTGCCAGCTGGACACTTCCTACGCCTTGGTTTCAGCTCTGCGGGGAAAGCTGTTGCAGGTGGTACAAGGGGAACCTTGCAGACTCTCCCCTGTAGCTGGAATGACCTCAGTACTCACTGCCTGCTCTGTCACCAATGGCCTCAAAACCACCACATCTTTGCTGAAGGCTGAGACCACAGCTGTGCTAAGTTTGCTTGCCAGAGCCAGAAGATCCCCCCCTAGAGAACTGTCTACACATGCAGAGGCAGGGAACTTGTTCAGCCAACATGAAGTAAAAGAGAAGCGGCACTCAACAGGGAAGTGAGCAGAACCATTTCTGCTGACTAAAAAGGCACCAAGCCTGAAGCCTGCCACATCAGCAAACAACGGGTGATAGAAGAACACTCAGAAATACATGACAATTTTTTTTCCAAATTCTTCTCTCGTGCTTTGTTTTGAAGGCTGCAAAATCTAATTTATTTCATTGCCTTGAAATTCGTTAATACTACTCGAGAGTCAGAAATGAGGACTTTAAAATTAAACCTAATTTAAAAACACAAGCAAGGTGATGGATTCATCAGTGGATTCAGGTCTGGTCCTATCAAGTCGTTCCAGCTTCATATGCATGCAAATTCCAATTCAGTTTAACTTCTATTTATTTCTAAATGGCCCTGCTGGAAGAATAACGGCCATGTGCCGGCAAATGAAGAGACGCTGAAGCCTTTGTTATGGACGTTCTGCCAATTCCAGCTATGTTCATAGCAGTGGCATTCTGCCATTTAATTTTCTGTTCTGTAATGAATAAACATTAAGGTGGTTGTCATCTATGTACAAAGAAAGCACAGGATGAAAAGGCCTCTTAAAAAATAGATCACTGATTCTGAAATTTGAGGAAGTGAAAGGTTTCATACACGAAACTCAGCCAGACTGCATTCTGTGTCTGGCGCTTTGTATTTTCTTTTTTTTTAATTTTAACAACGATGTGTTATTCCTATGATGTCAGCTGGGCAGCTGCAATATTGCACATGGCAATTTGATTGGGATGACAACTAATTTCACAAACTCTGTGATTCCCAGGGAAAGAAAAAAGGAATTGAGGAAAAAAATAATTAAAAACCCCCAACAGCAAAACACCACACCAGAAGTAGTAAAACCATAAAAATTATTATTGCCTGGGTCACAAATGGAATACTCCAACCACAGATGCAGCCACGCCACCTACCAACTCCTGATCTTCACTCTCAGCTAGCAACTTTATGCCAGTCCAAAGCAATTTTACGCGAGAAAATGGAGCGATGCTGATACCTGAGGACAAACCGATCTGCAGCACTGCCATCTAGCATTAAATACTATCTAGACATTACTGCTCCATAAAGATGACACACTTCCATCACTGCCACCCACTGCTTTCCTTCTTCTCATCTTTCCTTTTTGTAGGACATATGAGTGCTGAGACAAGGAAGCGCTAAAAATATTTTATATGCATTATACAAATGCTCCAGCCAAATGCTGTTGATGGTTCAGCTGTAACACGAGGTAAGAGTTGTATGCAATCTATCGTGTGCAGGTGTGTGTTAGTGTCCTGATTCAGAAAATCAACTAGCAAATATGCTCCTGGGATTTTTTTACCTCGCTTGGCTTGACTTTACCATTTCCAACCATATAAAGATGATTCTGAAAGGAGATGATGGTATCATGACAGACTTACAGCAACTCATGTGTATGGGAAACACATGCAAAGAATAATTGAGATGCTCCGCGTATAGTTACGGAAAGAAAAGTTGCAGCTATGAAGCCGCAACAGTCGTGTGATGTGTTTTTGACAGTGCCTTTTCATTTTCTATAGCTCCCATCAGAACTGTTTTTTTCCAGTATTTAACTGAACACTAAACACATGTATTTTAAAGTGCTGAAGCAGGAACTCTTAACTTTACTGTTCTGTGCATCAAAATATCTTTGGAGTTGGACTGAAAATTTCTCAGTTTCAGGTAACTACAAATTCTGCTTGAAATCCTCTGATCTGGTTCCCAGACCTCAGGGCGTGGTTCTAGGTCAGACTGAACATTGTTGGAGTATCACTCCTGCTCGTAAGGTCAGACAGCATGACCGATGGAAACCTTATGAACATATCTCATAGGACATGGGATGAAGACCTTTTACCACTAAAGATGTCAGACTTTGCTAGTAACTCAATTTCTTCTTGCTGTGGTGGCAATTCTTACTGACAGAAACTCTGCAAGATTCTGGCACAATTTGAGTCCTACTGTCAGTTCACAGCTCTTGATCTGAAAATCTGAAAGGCAGCATTAATCTAATTGAAGCTGACCACTGTCTCCTACAAATTTTTTCCCAAATGCGCTGCTGAACAACATATCCTTACACACCTCATTAATTGCCTAGCATTCACCTTACATCCTTTTTCTGGCAGTTATTTTTCTACCTGACTGGACCTGAAGTTATCATCAGCTAGACATTAATTGCAATTTTGGCATGTGCCAGTGTTAACTGAACGTGAACTCATCAGAGAATACAGCTGGAACAAACTACTTCTTTCTCAGAGACAATACAGGAGTAGGTACCAACAGTCATTGCTGCTCTGTTCTGCAGCAGCAGTCAAAACTGCTTTGCTTTAGAGGTAGACGACATCACTGCTAAAGATGACCCTAATGTGCTCTGGGCACATCACAAAGCACAACTGCCACGAAATCTGAGTAAAGGAGGGTAGGCTGTCCTAATAATTTAAGTCAAATGATCTGAGGTGAAAACAAAGTGTATGTGCATACACAGAAAGGTGGCAGGCTGGAATGAAAAATACCTCTATTACTTCAGGGAAGGTCGAGTTGACAAGCTTTGTATTCTGCAGGGTGCGCGTTCGTAACAATTTGAGAACCATACCTTGTTTTGTTTAAGAGCTCCTTTCTCCTTCATGTGAGGGCAGTCCTTCCCAGTCACAACAGCTTTTATATCTGCCACTGGCACTGCATTAAAAAGAAACAAAAGCAAAAACCAGAAAATGCGTTATAACCAAGGTGTGTAAAAGCTACAGAGTCTATAAAGCAACAAGACTAATGTGCTAAAATTGCCACATCCTTTGCTATTTCCAGCCTGTTGTAAGAAAGAAAACTGGAAGAAAACAACTAAAATAGGAATGAGTGAGTCTTGACAAAATTGCAGGCATCTGAATAAAAATCTGAGTATGATTTTCTTGCCTGTTGAGATTACTTTGGGTACGAGTGCTTCATATGGATGTCTACCTGTGTCTGGACAGTTTTCCTGTGTACTTGAGTATCTAGAATTTTCTGCCTTACTAATGTAATATGCCTGCCCTGTTGTTGCTCTGACCTAGGCATCCAGCTAAAGTCTCTGCTGGAGAGAGGATGCTGAGCGAGTTGGACCTTGACCTCACTCAATGCTGTTGTCCTTATGTTAATGCCTGTATGAATTTTTCAAACAGTTTTTTATTTCACTCCCATCAGCAGCTTAGTCGCTTTCTGGTATTAACAGGAATAAGGACTAGTAAGGCTTATGATGACCCATTCCAATTGCTTTAAAATGTGAAATGATCAGAGATCATTTGGGGGAGGGGGGAGGGGAAAGGTAAGAAAAAACTATTGGAAGTTTCTGCCACTCAGACTCACTCACAGAGTGAGGTCACTAAAACACAAAGATAAATTCCTCTGAGTTTCAAGTGGAAGTCAGTTTTCCCACGGTAATTACATGACGGAGAATCTATATGCTCCACAATACAATATGGTCAGTGAGTGGCAGTTTCTACAATCTATAAATTATTCACTATCCTTGCGGCTGCGGAAAAACATCACATATATAGAACAGCAAAATAATATGGAAGTCTGTTACTGCCCAGTTCTTTAGAAACTCTAATAGGAATAGCGGAGAGGAGAAACGCATCTTCTTTTCTACTGGGTACAGCAACACTATGTAGTTTATTACAGATTACCTCAGCACTATGCTCAAATGGATAGCATGGGATGTAACAGACATTTTTAAAGGACTTTCTCTGCATGGAAGACTAAAAGAAATGGAAGTTCTTTGGCCCTTCACTACTCAACCTCTTCCGCCTTTAGTCTCAGCATTTCATGCTGTGGCCACGCTGGCTTTTGATGTCTCCAACACTAATCTACTTTTTGGTCAAGAAGAGATATCATTTTTGAGAGGAGAGTGCAAGCTAGGACAAACTGGGAAGTAAAGGTGATATTTGACTGCAAGTATGGTAGAAAGGTCTTCTTAAGAAGAAAGAGATCCTGCCATTTGCTGAAGATGCCCAGAAAAACAATTTCTCTGTTTGCATAAGGTAGGGTTTTCTCAAGTTGTATCTCTCAATCAACAAGGCTTGTCTCCAGCTTTCATACGCTTGATCTCTGTGATCTGGAACGCAGTTACTATGGGAGATCACAGACTGATGTGACATCCTGATCTTTATTTATCTGGAACTTGGCCTATTCCTTGCTTTGGAAAAATAGAATCAAAGGCTTCAAATGGTATCAGAAGCTGACTACAAGATGCTGGAGGGTGCGAGCACAGATGTGATGTGCTCACAACAGATAAAGCCCTGAGAAAGAGGGCAGCTGCTTTCTGTCCCAGCTGGAGCCTGCACAGCTTGTTGACTCTGCCAGCCTGCAGCAAGGGGTGACATTCACAGAAGTGAAAAGGTTAAAAACCCCAATATTTTTTTTTTTTTTTTGAGAGAGACACTAGCTATTCAAGCTTGGCAAGGAGTACACAAAATGCCCTACGCTGCTTCTCTAGGTCCTCCATTTTCTTACCCACCTGTTCTCTTTCATCTGTTGACCTGCTCCCAAATGCTGACAATCTGGTCATCATATTCAGACCTTAAAAGCTCAAAATTCAATGTAAGTCTATCCAAAGAACACCAGCATATTTCTGGAAAAATGTTCTGTAAAATTCCCAAACCAGTTTGGCCTGACACATTTCGAAAACAGTGCCGCTTTATAATCTTGTATCTTGCAATATTCTCAACTCTGTTTAATTAAACTCTAATGTGGGTGGCACTGTGGTAAATCTTATATCCTTCATAGCCTGAAAACCGAAGATATTAATGAAATAACCGTATCTTTCTCAAACTGCACCAGTATCTGCTCTGCCAGAGCACAGAGAACATGTGGGTCTCGCCCAGTGGTTTCTAAAGTAGGAGCCTTCTGTCCCCATGGGATCCTGAGACTCTCGAGTAGGTGCAAGAGCCTACGGGAAATGCAAATACAAGATGAAGCCTGCAGTCAGGGTCAGGGGTCTGAGCAAGGAAGCGTGCTCAGAGCAAACAAATCTGGGAACTGCTGGTCTCATAACTGTGCCTGCACTTCAAGCATGACCTTCATTCTTCTTCTGTCATTCTGACGGTACTGTAACATTCAAGGGCTATTTCTCTAAGCCTCTTCCAGAAAAACAGCCTCTTCCAGTGCCAACGCAGCGATGTGAGCCCCTGTCCTACTCTCTGCCAAGACTGCAGTAAGAGCGTGAAACATCCTTGAGACAATCGGTAAGGCGATGAAAACGAGGGAACGTGACTGCAAACTGCCAGGGCTCCAGCATCAGAGTCAGACAAGCTCTTCCTCTTTCCCTCCCGGACTGCGTCTGGGAGCTCTCTGAAATTTTAAAAGGTGCTGCCTGGAGACAGGCTGCGGGAGCAGAAAAGAGAAACATTTCTTTGTTTTACTAATACACAGGAAAGTCTAAATCACTGATTTTCTCCTTTCTCAATTTTCAGGCTGGAAAAATTTCCAGCTTCTAAAAAATTATGTCTTTCTGCCATTCTGTGAAAGAAGTGGAGCTACCAACTGAACTACTTGCACAAGCATGTCTAATTTGATAATGCCAAGTATGGCATTGATTACTAACGGACGTTCGGAAAAGAACAAAAAGAAATGATTCCTTATTGAAGTAAATTTCTGGTGACAGAACTACACTGGTCATTATTTCCGTGACCATAAAAAACTTCCCCAGGATGGCAGGTTAAACCTCCACAACTCATGTTGAGGGACAAAGGACACATTACCAGGAGAGTATGGTTTTTCTGAAGGGCTCAAAAATTACTTTTATCCATAAAAAAAAACCAACAGTAAATCTCCTGGTAGGAGTCATCACAGAGGCATGTCCTCTCCCAGCTGGGTACACAGTAATGGTGAGGTCCTCTCAATACTGTTCACAGCAATGTGTCGTCTTTAAATCCACTCCCCACAATAATGATAAAGACCTCTGCCTGCCACAGATTTCTCCTCCAGTCACTAGACTGTTTGCCACAGAAGAAACATCTGTCTCTGTGGACAGGAACCGCTTCTGAATATGCCGAAGTATTTTTATTTGACATCTGCAGTTAGATGAACAATGAAAATAAACTGTGTTCTTCTCCATGAAAGGCATGACATTTCTAAGCTGAATTAAGTTATAAACTCATTGGAATGCTGAGCTCAGCCCTCATACACGCTTGACAAATGCAGGAGGGTAGTGCCTGAATTCAGGAGGAAGTGTCCTCTGCTTTCTGTCTCCATAAACGGAGCTGATGGTAATGCCCTGTGTTAAGAGAAACCTACTACAACTTATAAAGAGAAACTAGCATGAAAGAAGCAAAGTAGCACAATCTTTGTGCATGACTTACATTTATCTTGCAAGGAATCATGGGGGACTTCTCCCTGGGGACTTTCTTCCAAGTCTCCGTAGTGCAAGACCTTGTGATTAGGTGAAAGTCGACAATACCAAAATTTGTCTGTCAAAATAAAGGCATTAAACCAGGTCACTAACGTATCTTCATCAGCATTACCTATAGCACAGGAGGAAAGCTTACTCAAATGACGCACTCCAGGAAAGGACTTTTTTCTTTCAGATGGAGGAGTGTGTGGGGTGTATGGAAAGTAGGGCAGTGAGTTCTCTCAGTAATTTTACTTGATTAAATGAAGCTGGTGTTCATCTACCATTTTTTTATTGATTTAGTCACTGGCTCCAAAAATGAATATTAGCAAGAAACAACTGACTTAGTTCTACACTATATTATATACCCTCATAGACAGAAGCCTGGCAAGGTAACCACTGCCTTGAGTGGGTAACTTTAACGTACCCATAAAAGCTTCATTTTTCGCACCCACTGTGTGAAAATTAAGCCCTGCCAGCTGTCTTGTGTGGGACACCCAAAAACTGATATATTTGAAATATCCCATACCTTATGAAAATTATGACTCATGTCTTTTTATAGACCTGGGAGAACACCCTCATATTTATGGAGGGACTGGACATAACAAATACGCAAAGATTAAAAAGCAGACGTTAACTCCCTTGTCCTGCAGATAACCCAGTGCTTTGCATGGTCAAAAATATACGTGTGACCATGCAGTCACACTCCAGTTTGCATTTTAGCCCTTCCTAGGAGATGTATATTTACATGTCCTGCCAACGCCTGCTTCGCAGGATATAATTCCCTTTAACAGCATTTGTTAAAATCTGCTCCCATGAAGAACATCAGCTTTGCAGAGTCGGGCCACCACGCTGCCTAGCGAGAGGGTTCTGCTTCCCAGTTCCCTTTCTGAAATGGCAAAGACAATGTTACCCTTCCTTGTCAGAGCACTTTCTATTTAATAAATAGATCACATAATGTTAAGCTGTCAAAAACACAATCTTGTTACATCCAAGCTCTAAATCTCCAAAAGCTCAGAGCAAAGCTAGATGTTAAAACGCCAGTGGAGAGGGCAGAGGGCTTCTCTCGTTGCTGGCAGCATCGACGCTGTGCCAAGCAGCAGCCTAAGGGACAGTTTAGGGGAAACGTCAGCCTTGCCACATCCTTGCGGTGCTGCCATCGCTGGGAGCGAACAGAGCCACGGTTTGGATAAAACATCAGAGGAGCTGTAGAACCACCAGAGCCAACATATGTGAGCTCATTTGGGGTGTTAGCAAAGGAAGGACTTCTTGGCTCTGTTACTAAACTATTGGCTTCATGGACCCAACTTCTTTCTACAGGATGCTCTCCTGTCTCTCGGCCAGCCATTTAAAACACAATGCAATGAAACACAGAGAAAGGCAATTCAGCTTTGAGTGGCGAAAGTGGGCTTCCACATGACCTTTCAAATTCCTTTGTCATGGTGGGTTAAAATGCTTGGGGGAAAAAACCCACACACTTCAAACCTTTTTCTGAGCATGCAGCCCCTTCTACAGAAAGGTTTCAAAAGACCTTACAAACCTCTGTCAAGGGCTCAAAAACTGCAGTGGACAAGATTCTGGTTATCTACTTCACAGGCATGCACAATATTGAAAGATCCACGGTAGAGAGCCTGAGATTATGATTTTGTTATGCACACAAGAAGAGCTGCTGAAATATAAGCATCCCTTGACTGTAAGCACTGCATTCAACATTGCACAGTCCGGGGTCAAGAGGAAAATCCCACTTGCAAAGCTTTAGTAGGGATTTGAAAGCAGAGCAAGCAGGACCCCTCATCCAGTAGACTCTCATCTGGAAAGCACACACACAACTCGTCAGACAGTTTGTGTGTCTCGGGATGTGTGCGAAACTTACCTAGATTCGTAGCTTTTACAGGGAACTCTACCAGAACCATACCAAAACCTGATGCTTAAATCATACACTCCATTGAATCTGATGGTGGACCATCATGCCCCTTGCCTACCTGAAGAAAGCCTCTAGTAACTGTAGCATAGTTTTCATGTCTAGCTGTAAATGCAACCTCATTGTTCATTCGGCTGTACAAAGGAATGTGCCTTTCCAACTCTACGATTAAAACAATAATATTTTCCTAATAAAAGCCAACATGGTTTCCAACCTTAATGATTCCAGTCTCACTACCTTCTCAATGGTCTCAATGAATGAAGTTTGGCTCCTTAACCTCCTAGGGGTTATACTGTTTTCGTAACCTTGATCCTGTTTCAACGCCCTGTTCCAATAAAAGAGTGCAAAACCCCTCAGTGACAACTCTTACTTCATTTTTAGGAAGGGGTGGTTTTATGGGAAGAAACCCTAGCTCTGAAGGCTTGTGGAGCCTTTTACAGCCATTCCCCATAATCCAAGGTTAATTAAAGAACTAACAGCCACTGAAGCATGCCCGCTGCGATTCTCCTGTGGGCTCACTAGTAACTGCCATCGTGCCACAGCTTTGCAGTCAAGGGGAAAACCCTTAAATGAAACGTACAAATGGAGCTAACGAGGTTCCCTCAGCTGCAGCCGCTAAACAACCGCACCAGACAGGCTGAGGAGGGTGATCAACATGTTAGTGATGGGAGGTAACCCTTGCTTCTACAACCACCTCAGTCTTACCAGGTGGGGTGGTTTTTTCAGCTGTACATGACATTACAAGCAGTTTATCAGAAAACGTCCCACTTAGGCAAGATCTCAGTGCCTTGCAGGGCAACAGTTTTAAACAGGACACATGTTATTTCACTGTACTGCAGGTGCTGAACACAAGTTTATTAAAAAGTGGTGTATAAAATAATGCTGAAATCAAAATAAGAATTGTATAAAATTGCTTCCACTGACAAAAGGACGAAGAAACCTTAATCACAAAACAGCATGTGGGAAGTGGTCAGAGTTTACTCTCAGCTCTAAATTGATAAAAAAAATAAGCAAAGGAAAAAGCTCTTTTCTACCATGATTAGAAAGTAGGGTTTATAAAACAACGAAGAACTACTGTACACACCCTCCAGAGCTCTTAAAACCCAACTCTGCAGGGCTGAAGTGCCATAAGAGGCTTTAAAGAAGGGACAGGCATTTCTCAATAGGCCCTGTACTCCGCAGCTGGCAGACCTGTGTGTATGCGCACAGCTGGAGCGGGCAACGGCCGCTTCAGCAAGGAGTGGAGTTTATTCTGGTTTTAGGGCCAGTCTTATGAATTTGCCCCAAAGCCGAAGTCCCTTCTAGGAGCTACAACTCTTATTTTGTATCTGGTGTTACTACACCTGCCTTTGTGAAACTCCTCCTCAGAGCACGCAACCGTAGGGAGGGCAGTCCCTAGCCACAAAGTCTTTAGAGATGATGTGGGCTTGTGATTTCATCGCAGTTTTCAGACACTACATCATTTACGCTTTCTGGCGAGTCCTTATGTTTTTTAGCTCACTGACCATTGATGCAATCAAATGAAGGTGCTAGAGATTCTTCTTTGGGAAACCAAATTAATCATTCCTTTTTTTCACCTGAAAAAGTTTCAAACAAATGGTACTGATTTTCAGACAATTGCTAGAGCAGCCAGAGTGTTAAATATATCGCAGCCCATCATTAAAGCTTATAAATGAGGTTAAAAAAAAATCCCAAATGACAAAATCAGCTACAATTTGGCTAGAAGAATAATATTCAAAACTGTGACCAAATAGTTGGGCACAGAACATTTTGCTGATGGGCTACAGAGTGCTTGGCCATTCACATAGTGTGTTTCCAAGTGCATTAATGGCCAATGACTCATATGTCCTTAACAATGCTATCCTAGGTAAAGGAGTGCTGTGGTTAGTACAGAAGTGCTCTATAGTTAGAATCTGGGAAGAAAATAGCCCAGATATTCATGGACAAAAGTCTGAAAGTATATATTTTATCCCAAGTTACGCTCCAGATTAGTAAAGAAGTTTTTTGTTCAAAGATCTTCCTCATGGATCTACCAACAGAAACATACTTCTAAATGCATCAGTAAAAACACACATATTTGTGTAGATTTTAAATATATGTACACAAACTCACCTTTTTTCTTTCATTGTGTTGTGTTTCTCTAAGCTGCTACCGTAGTGACAGACTTTCACTCTAATTGGTCTCAACTGCTTAGATGAAAGCCAGCAAACCCCGCAAAATGACTGGTGATTAGTTGACCCATGGCACTGCTGGAGGAATCTTTGGTTAACTGGTTGCTCCGAGCAAGTCACTCGCTCACAGAATATTATTTTTTATGGGACTACGGAGGGTGGCATGGAGTAGCAGCACTAAAGATGGCTCAGCAGAAAAAGGCAAAGAGTGTGTTCTTGTTCAGAAGTGTCAGCTACTTATCCTAGCAAGAGATGGAAAACCTGTCTTCACTTGACTTTTTATTCTAATGTAAGCTTTCCCCTTCCAGGTTACTTCCATGGTGCCTTGTGTTTTTAATTTAACGGCGTGTATCACCAGGTTTCCTTTCCCTTCCCAAAATGACTGCTCAAGAAACCTCACCTTTGGCTGCAAAACCACTTCAATAACACGCAATTTCTCTATAATCTTTATAAAGCTAAAAAGGGAATTTATTTCCAAGAGTGCACCCAGCAACATAAACTACAAATGTACTGGATGACAGCATCAGAAGTATCTATTATCCTCAATAAAATGCCTTTATCTGCTACTTAGCTCTACTGGAAATAATAACTTCTGGGGTTGTAAAGTGCGTTGCAGGCTTTCACTTTAGTCTTCTCCCCTTTCCTTTAGGAATTAACTAAGAAAGGAGAAAGCTGAAGAGATCTATCTATCAGCTGATGTCCACGGTCAATGAACAAAGCGGGGATTTGCAGAGCTTCATGATCTGCTGTTGAACAATGACTAGAAGGGCAGGCTAGATTTTGCTGTTTCATTTCCAACCGATTAAGAATGCTTAATAAAAACGGGAGTTAGTGCTGCAGTTCTCCTGCGAAACCTTGCAAGGGAAAGGCCATGTATTCTTTGAAAGTGCTAAGGATCCCGCTGGGACAACAATGGTATTTCTGAATTTCGGCTACAGAGATCCTGCTGGTAGGATAATCCTGTGCAGAAATACAAAAGGCAGATATCTGATTACAGATACCCCTCACAGCTTAATCTTCAGCACCCCCCCAAATGAATCACCTGTTGGATTGGAGGCTTTCCAATGCCAAGTATATATGAAAGCGTTTCACCTCTTCTCAAAAGGCTGTAAGAGGCTGTAAACTCCCTGCTCCTTTTTTTGTAAGTCAGTTTTTCCAATTTACTGTGACTAATCATGTGTGTCCTACCACACATTCAAACAACAGACTTAAAAGAAGTTTGCTCTGGAGTCTTTATCATGGCATAATGCCTGTTAATTATTTTTCAAATGGGCAAATCAATGGTTTCAGCTTCGCCTGTTTAGAGCGTGTTCAGGTTGTTCTTGTACAATCTCTAGATTTGTGACATTCATTCCAGGATTGTCTCAAGGGAAAAAAGAATCATAGGAAAGGTAAAAGAAACAGTATGCATACTAAAGCAAAACACCTACCTGATCTTACTACTGTTACAAGTAAGGTTGCCACGTAACAGGCAAACTGTGATGCCTCAGAGTACTCCCCATTTCTGTTCCAGCTCCACATCAACTTGGATGGACCACAGCCCTTGGAGGGCCTTGGTAATGCTCCATGGCAAGTGAATTCATGTGGAGCAGCGGGAAGGTGACGGGGCTCCTGAACCCCTGGGCAGCACAGGTCACATGTACACAGAGGTGGGTTGGGGGAGAGGAGATGGGGAGGTGGGGTAAGGCTAACAGAAGAAATACTCGGGAATTTGGGACTTGTACTATTTTTATCAGGACATTCAGAGGAATTGTCTGAAAGCTTGACTGTCTCGATGTTCCGTATCACTAGCTAAACCTCTGGTCCTCCATTCACTTCATCCCGTAGTTCCTGACATCATGACAGCCCTGGTCTTACAGCTTACTCTGCTTGGGGTACAGGACACCCAACGGACAAAGGTTGATTTCAAGAGAACTTCTGCTTTGTGCCAGCTGCCACTATTTGCTATTTAGACTGTGCCAGGCATTGTACGCATCTAAAAAAGGACGCCAGTTGAATAGCTTATACACCAAACAAGCTTGTGTTTACAAATCATACTCTGCTTCATTAGAATGCACGGCGTTAGATCTTACTCAGTTTAGTCCTGGCAGCCTCATGCATCATCATCTTCTGTAATGGCTGTGTCTTCTCCTTCCCTCCCAGGGGGATGACTTACACCTCTCTTTCAGGGAATACAGGGAGTCTAACATAAAGCACACACAACTCTTAAGGGCATCTGGAAACATGTCCTTCTAAACTGGCTTGTATCTGATAAAACCCAACATCTTTCAGAGAAGATAGTTCTTTTGAGGCATGGTTACGTGTTTCACTCATGAACTTTTTTTGGCCCTGTATAAATATAACATCAAAACAATTAATCTGGTGGCCTGTGCAACTCACTCTGAGGGACACATAGCAACCTTCTCAACTGTGGACCAGAAGATTACACTCATCTTTTTTTTTTTTAAATAGGTTTTTTACATTCAGTTCAAGTCATATAAGTTGAACCAATTCATACCCCCTAAAGCTTTTGATACTATAAATTATGAATTAACAACAGTTTAAGACAAAATAAACAGTCTATCTTCCTCTTGGAAATCTGCCAAAAGTAGGTTTGCCACAAAAACCCTGCTCCTTCCCTAGAATTTCAGTCATTTGGATTAAGTCTCTGAGAAGAATAGAATAAACAACCCTCACTGCTGATAGCCAAACCAAATTATGCATTACTTTAGCTACTTTCACTCCGTGAACATGCTGCTGAAAGGAAAACATGTATTGTGCTTCCCTATTAAATCTGTATAGAATGTCACAGTGGAATATTAACGCTCTTTCCCTAAACCCCATGCAGTGGGCTTCATTGATGTTTGTATGCTTGACAGACAGGATTTAAAGCTGCATCACATTTTTCTGCAACTCAACCCTTTCATAAAAGCTTTGAAATTTTCCAAATTAACGTCCCTACATGAAGCAAAATTGCCTGCTTGTTTCTAAGGAATGAGGCATCACAGGGATACTTCTCTGTGAAGAAAGTAGATTTCCCCAATTGACCTGAAAGTCTCAGAGTTGATCTTTGTCAGGTCTTAGCTTTTGAAACTTTCTAATCTGTATTGCATTTACAGCGGAATTGCAGAATCACAGAATGTTAGGGGCTGGAAGGGACCTCTGTGGGTCATCTAGTCCAACCCCCCAAACGACAATCTGAATCCTCACAAAATGGGAGTTTTAAAGGTAAATTTTTGGATACAACTTTTAACTAATCTGCTGAATTTACACTATGTTCCCGTTATTTTGTCCTGAGAAAGAAGCGTACCTCTCTGAGGGGAAGAGAACCATAGAGAGTTTAACTGTACAAAATGAGCTATAAATCTAGCACTGAGCAATGACTCATAGGATTGGGAAAATAATCTTCTCATGCCAATCAAGTATTCATCTGAAGGCACACAAATTACTGATCTAAGTGCTTTTTAAAAATATATTTAAACACCATAATATATTTAATGTATATGGTAATATATAACAAGAAACAAGGACAGGCAGTACTAGAGGGAGGGCTGCAGAATGAACTCATCACATATACAAAGGTGATCCAAGTCTCAGAGATTCAAATTCTGCCTATACCAAGCTTCACATGCTGTTCCTGCAGAGGAAAGTGGTTTTGTTTCGAGACGAAGAAGAAGCCTGGACATCCAGGCAGAAATCAAAATACTCAGTTCAGAGTACAAGACTGCTGCTTGAGAATTTTGTCAAATGCTGGACTTGTTCCAGATGATCTATGTGATGAAGCCAAAATCAGTTCCAGGGAAACACAGGAAATCCTACAACAACTGCAACTAGGAGATGCTTTCAGGTGCCTCCTGGTAAAGGCAGTCAAGACAGCACTACAACCAAGGACCTTGCCACTAAAAGTAGTATTCCTCATCTCAACTTTCAGACAAAAGTGACAACAAAAAGCCAGGCCAGGCAGTCTGCGCTGTACCTTGTCGACGTCTACTGTTGAGTTTCCTAAAGCAGGTGCCCTCCACAAGTCGATTGAGACGTTGCTGCTTGATCAGTTCTAAGATCTCAGGCTGAATCTTCTCTTTTAGTTCCCTTGGGAAGAGAGAAAGTAGGCACTTGTCAAATTCAATCAAAGACCATCCTCATTTGAGGTCTGTCACCTTCTGTTGCATGATCCTCTGCTGGTATGCTTTGCTAGGACTATTATTTAAGACAACACCAGAAAGCTAAAACACATTTTCAAACAATGATAAAAAACAGTAAGCAATGCCAATGACCTAAAATAATGACCAGCACTATATGCTTGTTCTTAATTCCACGCCACTCAATTAATTTGTTATCATTAAAATTCGGTGGAAGACTAATCCATGACTTGGGACTGCTCAAGGATCAAACCTCACCCTTCCCCAGGAGTGCAGAAACCCACAGTGCATTTAGAAATAATATTATATATCCTTCAGAAAATCCATTTTCTACATCCTACTTTGATAACAGTTCAACATGTCAAGAACTAGGCAAACGAGGCAGAAAACGTATGCACATAGTATTTAAAGTTTGATTTCATTCACCATCACACGGATTCACAGATGTCTGAATTCATCAGTTATATCTTCACTTAGATTCATTAAGAATACATAAAAGACAGGTTTAAACATCAACTCGACAGCAAGCCTAGCAAGATTAAAAAAATAACTGAATGTGTAGAGGATTTATAAAATATGAAGTGTGTCAGAACCATAATTTTGCATTGCTGTGCAAATTAGGTAATACCAAAAATCATTCTGTCTGGCAGTATGTTCCAGCAATTGTCATCAAAAGGATGCAAAGCTGTGGTATCCCATAGAGACAACAAAAATTTCTCTTTTCTTGATAACTTAGGGAGCCCAATCTCTGCTGACTCCCACATTCATTTCAGTGCTATACCTTTGATCTGCCAGACCCCCACTGAAACCACTGGAAGTCCACTGCTAGAAAGACCAGGCTGTTCAACAAAAAATGCCATCTTTCCCTCAGGTATTCACAAAATGGTTGGAGTTCTTGATGCATAACCCACTGCATATTTACAAGCTGTGAAAATCTAGCTGGTCAAAAATCAAGGAAGCAACGTAACTATAGAAACAGGCCACCTTCTGCAAATGTATTATTAGTCCTTTAGGATAATTTTGAAGCACTGTTGTTTTCTCATTGGGAACTCAGATAGGAATATGCTGAATGGTTAAATACTGTGATTAAAGGAATTCTGTGCTTGAACAAATGTCTTGCCTTTACCAAGCTGATGAGCTTCACCATTCCTCAGCTAAGAGCTGGGAGTAGTGGCTGAGGAGAACAGTATCCAAACACAGTGTGGATTACTCAGCAGTCCAGGCTGCATACTAAATCTCCAGCTAGACTGATTTCAAACATTCGAGACTGGTATAAAGATCAGTTTCATATTTAGGTAGTTTAATTCCGAAATTGGATGGTTGTCATTAAATAGGTGATAAAGATATCATGACATCATAGTTGTACCACACTACCGAAAAAACCCAAAAATGAATGGGTCACCCAGCACATTAACATCTGACTGCTTGTAGTATTCCCTCTTCTGCCCTCTAAAGCCCCATTCTTTACAAACCAGAGGAAGAGAAGGATTTTTAACCAACCCAAAAATAAACAGGTAATTCTTTCTGAAGTACTTCACTGTCTAAGGCAGACTTTCCATAGGAAGAAGGGAGGTAGGAAAGAAGGGACATCATCTGCTTCTTTGCTGATGTGCTGGAGTCCCTCTACGCATGTGCATATATTTGCTCTCACGACCGTGAAGCTCAGAGGTAGTACGCTCTTCTGTTGCACAGTCCCCATACATACACACAGAGGCTGTAGAGACAACTCATAACTCCACAGAGAAACAGTCTTCAGTGACTTCGGACTTTAGTGACACTCCGTAAGTCCATCCATCCCTTGCCACGGTTACCCGCACTTACTGTCTTCAGCAGCTCATGCCAACACATGGTTATTCTGACTTGTATGGTTTTCAGCTATTTTTCAGCTACTGTGACTCCAGATACATTTCTGCAAGGTGATCCTGCCATTTAGCACTCCTCACTGTCAAGTTTTCTGTTCCATCACTTCAAGGTGACAGAAATGTGTCAGAACAATCAAACCATGGCACACAGTTAAACAAAAGATGTGCTTCTCTATATTTCCTTCAGAAAGCCATCTGAAGGCAAGGGAGTTCAGTTCCTCAGGGTCAGTGTCTGAAGACAAGAGGGTTAGGAAAAAAATCTCGGCACAAGAAATAGGTCCTCTTGTCTAACTTCAAAATCAAGCAAGAACAATGAGCTAAAGGAAGATTATAAATGCAAATACGTTATGTGAAAATTTATTTACTGTCGTTCAGATGACATCAGCTTAACAGTTTGTGCCTTGCAAAGAGAGAGAGAACAAACTTGGAAAGTCTAAGGAGACAGCAGCTTTAAAAATTGTTATTCACAGAATACAGAATGGTAGGGATTGGAAGGGACCTCTGGAGATCATTGAGTCCAACCCCCCTGCCAAAGCAGGGTCACCTACAGCAGTCTGCACGGGACCTTGTCCAGGCGGGTCTTCAATATCTCCAGAGAAGGAGACTCCACAACCCCTCTAGGCAGCCTGTTCCAGTGCTCCGTCACCCTCAGAGGGAAGAAGTGCTTCCTCATGTTCACACGGAACGTCTTATGCTTCAGTCTGTGCCCGTTGCCCCTACTATTAGTTTCCTACTGTGTTCCTGTCACATAAGAATGGCAAAAGTTAGCGGGCTGGCGAGACAGAAGGGTTGAGGGAACCACAGAGTAATATATATGATGGCTAATATTCTCATCTCTCTGGTCTTGGCACTACAGGCAATACTGACATCAGTTACTTGCTTTTAGAATAACAGACCTGAATTGTCTGCAAATCTGAAAAACATTAGAAATTATTTTTAAATTATTCAAATGATACTAGTTCTTCTTCAGCACCAGTTACGTCTGTCCCCAGCTTTTACCTTTCCAGATTACAGTTAAGACTCTTTCTTGTTAGCTGTTTTCCTTCCATGACAGGGCATATTACAGACATTTAAATCATTACAACACAACAGAAGAGTAATCCCAGAACTGCTTTCATGTGTTCTGTCCTTTTATCTTTCCGGCTTATAGCGATGCCCTCGCCTAATCACTTCACAAATTCAGAGCAGGCATTAGTGACTCTTTCTAATACAGCAGAGAAATCTGTAATATACAATGCCAAAAAGCATCCACATCTCTCCCTCTGTTTCCCTGTATGTTGCTGGTTTTCACACAGATGTTACTTAGCAATGGCTCCCTGGCTGACATTAACTCTCCTTTAACCAGCAAGCCTTCACTTGAACATCAGATCTTTATGCAGTATTAACCCATCTCAGTTGCCATTTAACGTGCCAAGGAGATCTCTGGTCCTCTACATGCCCAAAGGATTCCTAGACACCTTCTACAGACATTCAAAATGAACCAGTGATACTTAATAATTTCATTGTGGAATGGCAGTTTGGATGATTAACAGCAATCCCAGAATCTTGACTTCAATCTGTTCTGAAGGGCTTTTTATTTTCCCCAATCAAAAGCAGAAATTGAAAAAACTTCATCCCACGTAACAGAACAATGCTCACATAAAAGAAACTTTAAAGAAAAATTAATCCTGGCAAAACCAGGTTCTTGTAGTTATGAGGATCTAAGGCAACACTTTCCAGTTTACATTCATATCCAACTTCACTGAAGTTTCTCTCATGCAGCAGCTTGAAAACTCAAAACTGCCGTGCTTCATTCAATGAACATCAGAAGAAAGACTTCTATCATGTTCAAAGCAGGGAAAACCATCAACTGATTGCCATATTCTCCCACAGAATTAAACAAGGCCTGCTGACTTTACATTCACCATTGTGCACAATCTTTTTTAGCATATCTGCAAGGCTTTAAAATATACAGCACAGCCACGATCGCTCTTTTCACTCACAGTACAAAGGGGCTGTGATTCTGCACTTCTACCAACTGTGCCATCTACGCAGCTTGAGAGTTCAGGACAGGGAATCAAATTCAAGGGGAAAATGAAAGAACCGTTTCTTTTCACAGTCAAGAATAAGTGATCATGGATGTAATCAAAATGCAAATGCATAGAGTTAAACCTCTGCAAATGCAGTTGTGATTGCTTAAACACCTTATCGATTTACTTAGCCTTTATAGCTTTTAGGCTTAGCCTTTGTCCTGAACATGAAACGGGTCTCTGGTAGCACTTCAGCTGCTTTTAACTATTTTTCTTGGCTGTTTCAGTCATTCCATGATGGGGAAGGAGACTCTGCACTGTGGCAGCAACTAGCCAGAGAGACACTGGAAATAAAGAGCTTGCAGAGGACGTTGTCAAGTTTCACGAGGCTAGGCGATGGTGTGAGAGCATATAAATAGCTGACCTGTATCATACTTAAACAGTTGACTCATAGTGAAAGCCAGGAAAATGAGAAGCTTTGGTGACAAGCTTAGCAGTACTGAGCGGCTTTGAACCACTAAATGTTGCAGGGGATTGGCAGGGGATTTCTGAGCAGTGTAATGATGCAAAACTGACTGGAACCATTTGGAGCTTTTACATTGATGCATTACTATGAGTGACATCAGTTCTAATTGGGCATTAGGTCCTATCTTCTAATACACTGAAAACATAAAAGAAGCATTCCCCCTTTGATCCACATTGGTATGATTAAAATTTAAGTGTGTAAATCTACTTAGCTTACGCTTCCGCTGTTGCCCTGCTGCCGCTGGAGGAATGTGTCCCCAGAGCTTGTACTTAGATATCTGTATCCTTTAGAAACAAATCAAAATGAACATCCTGCTACTGAGTCCTGAAATGCTCTGGTCCAAACCTTTCTCTATACCTTTGCCTTGAAAAGCAGATTTGGAAAATCACAAGCGATTCCGCTTGAAACATGGTCAGCATTTCATGACATTTCAGCTGAGGCTTGTGGAGTCCTCACCATTTCTCTGCTTATGTCTAAAGGTTCCTGCTATTTCTGAGCACATCATTTGTGCACCACAGAGTCTGTATCTGTCCTGTGCCATCAGTTCAGCCTCAAGCCCAGACTTGGTCCAGAGCCAAGTACAGCCTCCATTTTTCATACAACAGAACAAAAGGTACTCTGAGAAACAGCAAGGAGCTATGGTGGTGATATTAGCATTTGACACTTTGCAGTAAACAACAAGTAAATGAGAATCCCATTGGCTAGCTGCCAGAATGTTATAATTTACAAATAAGTAACTGCTTGTCATCAACACCAAAGATAATGCCATAAACAAAGACAGTCACACAACACCACTCGTCTGTGAAGCCACTGTGTATTGGCGGCTCTTCTGGGATTCTCCATATCTCACTCAGAGAAGTGACATTTGGAATTTTTAAAAGCCCTTGGACAGAAGACAAAGTTGTGTTGTTTGTTGTTGTTTTTTGTTTTTTTTTAAAAACCACTACCAGCCCCAAACCCAGGCTCACAATCAGGCAAAGCTAGACAATGTCAAAGCATTGTTTCACATAAATAAGCCATGTGAGACTCTGTAGGGATTTGCTGAATCTGATTTAACTCAACTCAAAGAAAAAGTTGTGATTCCCAGCAGAAGCAAACATAATGCACTTCAAGCAGATGCCGCACCACTGCTTTTGAGCACGGACGGCTCCCTGGACAGCTCTCCTCCTTGGGTTCCCCCAGAAGAGCTCACACACATCACTCACATTTGTTAATCCTTCCATGCAAAAATGAGCGGGGAGAGAAGACAATACTTACAGAATCGGACGAGACTGGAAATCTTCCTGGTTCATTCTTTCAGACTGACGTATTTTCAGTATTTCTGTGTAACTGAGATTCTGAAGTTTGCTCTTGAACTGATCCAGAGAGCTAGGCTTGGTAGTGAGTGCTCTCATTATCTGTTCTTTCACTACCTGCATTACCTGTGGTTGACAACAAAGAAAAGGAAAAGAAAACCTGTGTTAACACTTTCTGCATTTTTGTTTCAAATCTTATTCTGGGTCACAGTAAGGTTTCTAGGTATAGAAGATGATCGGTACTACGCAGTCTCAAGACGATTTCTCAGTAGCACAGCCAGAAAATAAGACAACTTCTGACAGGACACCACAGCTTACAGCAAAAGCTCCTGCTCTACAACAAGAAAATTAGTATTTTGGGGGAGTAGTGGGGACGGTGTTATTTATTGCTTAGCTGTCTCCCTAGACAGCTAAATTAAAATTGCTGGTTGCAGGATTTTATGTCCTGCTCTGTCTGTGGTTTGCATGCCCACAGTAGCATGGCTCTCCTGCATTCTGAGCTGAGATGATGCTCTCGTCATGTTGGGGGCAGGCACACATAAAACAGCAACTCCTAACAGCAGAAAAAAGCTGTCAGGTCCTAAGGAGCTGACTGAGAGCGCAGATGCACATCCTGACTTCTGTCAGCTCAACCCAGGCGAAGCGCACAAGCCGCAGGGGCCAGTCTAACTGCCTGCAAGAGTCTTTCAGGTCTTACAGCTCTCCTGCTGGGCCTTAGAGCTGCTCCCCTGACCAGAAGGCAGCAGCACAAAGCTGCTAACTGTGGCCTGTTGCTTCCCTTATTCCTTATGCCCAGAGGCGATGGGGACCCACTGAAACACAGGAGGTTCCACCTGAACATCAGGAAACACTTTTTCACCATGAGGGTGACCAAGCGGTGCTACAGGTTGCCTGTCAAGCTTGTGCAGTCTTCATCCTTGGAGATAATCAAAAGCCATCTGGACATGGTCCTGGGCAACTGGCTCTAGGTGGCCCTGCTTGAGCAGGGGTTGGACCCGATGACCTCCAGAGGTCCCGTCCAACCTCACCCACTCTGTGATTCTCTTAGAGCCTTACGCTGCAGGCACAATATGGCCACACACTGTGAAAGAAACTGAACTTACTAGAAGAGACCATCAGTCAGGAGAGAGAGGAAGATCAATTTGCCAAGGATATTACAGTATTGCTTTTGAAGCAATGCCATAAACAATGCAAACAAAAAATGAGAATGAAGAATGGCTGGGTAACAGCCATCTATCTGCATATTAATTATTTTATCAGGAGAAAACTGCTGAGACACAGTTAACTAAGGGGAATTGCTTGGCTCTAGTTCAAATAAATACATATCACAGATTCCTGTCTGTCTCTGCAATCCTGGACTCATTTCCTTGGTGCTGGTGTTCAAATCACACACTTTGAAATGTTTATCTGATGCTGTGCTTAAGCTGGCTGAAAAAAACAATTTATCAGACTTAGAAAGGCCCATCCCACCCAAACCCAACAGCTAAAAAGCAGTAGGAAGCAACAACACCCCCCTGGTATCAAAGCGGGTGTGACAGAAATTAACAGCTACACAAATGGAGGGCAAAAGCTTTTTCTGCACTGGTAATTCTCCTTTTTTCTTTCATCTTCACCGTGCATCTTAAAACAGAAGCTCAGCCTCTCAGAGGTTCCCTAATGATTCTGAAAATGTGTTTTTTCCCCATGAATATTTTATTGCTTCACATGTGTTGCCTCAGTCTTCCAACTCTCATTGCCTGCACTATGTTTTATATTTTCGCTTCCTGAGATGTAACTTCTTTCCCAGATGTTACCTACGCACTCATTTTAGCTGTGTCCAGCAGGTGAAACCGAGTAATTAAAAACGTGAAGATAATCTCCTTCCTTACTACAAGGACTACATCCATCCCAGAGATCTGCTTCAAGTGGAGCAAGATGTTTCTCACAAAGGTGTTGGCTCAGATGGGCAGCAAATGCCTCTGCCGCATTTCCACCCCCAGGATGAGGCAGCCTACCCACGCTCACCTGGCTGGGGCCTTCCTCTGAAAACATCCTTGCAATTAACATCCTACTCCCGGTACATCTTGCAAACCTGGCCCAGACAGAGCTGAGCTCTGCTCCATCCACTCCTACAAATCTAATAGGTAGATTGATGTGTATTCGAGCAAGTCTTCTAAAACTTCATTTGATGATAAAAAGCAACGCTGAATTCTGTGCATCTGCAAACGGCTCACTTCAGAGACACAAACGTTTGTTCTCAGATGGTGGCCATATGCAGCCAAATCCCTCTGAAGAGTTATTAAGCTGGTCTGCCAGTGGGAATCGGCTCCTTCCCCATCTGAAGGACGAACTCCTCTTGACTGCCTTCCAACTGCTTAGACGGATTAACGCCTCCTTGACTGCGTTCAGAGTGCCCTCACCAGACCACACCAGTCCAAGCAAGAAACGTGCTTCCACACCTCGGTAATGACTAACCTGAAGGCCTAACAACTGTAACACTTGAATGTTGATGGATCGCTCCACTGCCCCATAAGGCGAGCAGTATACTCCTACTGATTTCACTGGGTCTTGGTTTAATGCCTTAAGGGGCTTAGGAAATGTAATGAAGGAAAAGTCCTCAAGGAATAGCGAGAAAAAACGCAGCAGACAATCCCAGTGACAAGTTGGGATCTTTAAAACTATCTTCTGTCTTCCTCTTTTTGTCTTCTTGACAATGACTACTAATTGCTGCTAATTAATTTCAATTTATATTTTATATATGTATATATTATTAATTAGGGTTAATTATTATTAACTACCATACTAGGGCCAGGAATGGAGAACAGGGGAGAGACTGTAAACCTTTCCCATTGAAAACAATTCAGCTATTGGTATCTCCTAAGACTACTGTCTGAGCTCCAGCAAACTGGGCTTTAACTTTTCACCCTCACAGAGATCGTGACATTCAGTCGCCTGCTTCACATGTGCTTTCTCAGGCCCACTGAGAAGTTGTGCCAGACCACTTTGTTACGTGTGGTTTTACAGCCAGCCTGCAGCCACCGTTTCTGCAGTACCATGCAAAAGAAGCATGCAAAACCAGGTAGCTTAATTCAAACATGCAAGCCCCATCACTGCTCATGGGATCAAATTCCCTGGCAATTAGAAAGCAACAAATTACTGCAATTTCCAAGAGACAAGCGTAATGTAACTGCTAAACTAACCATACTACACTGCTGTATTAACTATCGCTACCCTATCACCTTGATTTTTCATCACTAAACCAGATTTGCAGGCAAATATAGTCCTGCAATTGCTTACGCACGCATGCATGCAGTTCCAGTTTCATGCATTCAGGCAGATGTTTGTACAGATCTGGTATTTTATTGCTTACATATAGATTTAGTCTCCTAAATTCAGGCACTATGCACCAGCATCACCTACGCTTAGCTGCAAAATCCTGTATGAAGCCTTGTCTCCCTTCTCTGGTACTCACTGTTAAAGTTAACATGCAAACAATGCAAATTACTCTTCTTGGCTATGATCAGGAAAGTTATTCACAGGGTATCATCAAAGAGCTCCTTGGTTTAGAGGCTCCCCCTGCTCCCAAGACAGAAGGCACGAAGCGTATGCCCCAGCCCCAGCACAAAGCGGGTGATCACTTGCCTTGTAATGTTTATAGGCAACACCATTTAAATAGCCGGCCAAAATGTCCAAGCTGCTGACTGCGTTGAGTCTCCTGAGCATTTGGGAATCACTGCCAAGAACTCCTAATCTGTTCAGTTTCCAAAGCGGAGTTGCCAGCCCGTGATTACTGCTGTCTGAGAGACAGCATCAACCCTTCCTCCCCATGTGTCTGACCTTACAATGAAATTAAAGGTACTCTCTACTCAATCTGATTGTACATAAACACTGTAGACAGTTGTTTTAATTACATTGTGCTTTGCTACTCTTACTGAGAAATAAGTGTTTCAGAGGGCACATTTGCTTTAAGTCATGTCCTTTTTATCTGATGACCTCTTGTATGCTAAGACAATCCCGAGTTCTGCATTACAATTAAGACAGGTAAAGTCACTGAACACATGAACAGAAAGACAATAGGAAGAATAAGTATACTTTCGTTTGTTTAATCACACAGGACCTTATTCCTCGTATTCTGTATCCATCTAACTTTCCTTATGTTTCTACGGTCACTATCACCATAACATCAATTTATCTATTTTTTGTTAAGCTGTTTTAGTCTAGCTTTGTGTTGAGCTTATTTGACCTCCTCTCGGTCATGTCACATTCTGACTACTTCGCCTTTCCAACATTCACCCCCTCTTCTACTCTTCCTGTCTTGCCATGACAACTTTTGACCATGCAAACAAAGTCTCTTCCTTTCAGGATGGAGCAGAGGTCTGAACACTTGGGCTCTACAAGGGGACAAAATAAAAAGAGAGAAATTGTCAGTGTCAGAAAGAGGAGTTTATCAGGGCCAAACTACAGCAACCTTCCCACTGACCGCACTTTGGTGACTTGTTTGCACCTGCGGAAAGCACAGCCCTCTCTACTCCACCGACGCCATACCAATGCAAAGCTTGTCCTTGGCACTGACTGGAGAAGACAGGCTGCCATCTCAGACACCTACCATTGCCTGCAAGCTTCTGAAAATTTACGTCTGAGCCTTCCACTCACCAGACACACTCCTGCTATCAACTCTGAGCATCAATCTCCTCAGAAACCTCCCCCAGAACAGCCTGAAGGGCTGGACATTCACAACAACCCATCTGTGGAGCACCAGACAGAAGACGAACTCTTCTGATAATTTCCCAATGATACCAGTGTTTCTCTTGAACAAGCATGCCCTTTCACATGTAATGACTCTCTCATAGCAGCAAGAACACATCCAGAGACCATCACAGAAGCCACTAAGTTGCACCTCTAGTATCTTGGGGCACACATTACACTCATTGCTGCTTCGTGACTAACTCAGGGGGTTGTGTGTGTCAGCATGTTCTGCTGACTGACTGCCATTAATCTTAACAGTCCACTTTTCTTCTGCACAGACAAGACAGATGTAAACCCTGAGCCTACATTACCATGATGTGCTTAGTTCAGTGCTTTCCTAATTTGGCTCAAAATTAGCAAGTACTGCAAGGCACGATTCCCCGACCTCGTTGCAGCACATGATAAAAAAGAAGCCACTGGACCACGCTACATCCAGATACTCCTCTCTACAACCAGACTTGAACCATTGGAGAGGTGAGAAGTTTTAAGGCTTCATTCACTAGCTTTTCCACGTGACCATTCAAAAATCAACAAGCAAACAAACAGAAAACTGGAGGAAAGACATCTCTTTGCCAATTGGTTGTCAAGAATTCCTACCCAGTTTCCTTCTTATCTAAATGCTCCCATAAAGAATAAGCTTGGCTTATAAAGGGTAAAAAGTGAAGGAGAAAACACCATTTAGTGATTGAGCTATAGCTTGATCATTTCAGTCACAAAGGGATTTCCTTCAGTTAAATTCACAGAACAGGCAAAAACAGGGTTGTAGAATGAAATGGCCAAATCATTCTTAATGAACAGTGCTTACTGACAAAGGAGGCCATAAAGAAAATCTAATTCTGAAGGGAAAGGAAATGACTTCAGTTTACAAGCAACCTGTCAACTCCTTTAATGAAAACTTTACATGTTTAATGTGTGCACCAGGTTAATTCAAGACAATTTTTCAGACTGTTCCAAAGGATAAATTGTCTTAAGTAGATCAATGGTTATATTTTCAGAGTACTCAGCAGAGCCATCCTGAGAGACTTCAAGGTCCTTGGAAGATAATTAAATGCTGTTTCCAACCCTCCCCTCCCGCCCCCCCATCTCCACATATTGCAGTCCTATACTAGTCTCTCAGTCACAGTCCACTCCACACTACTTTGGGCTATTAATCCAAACACGCCGTCCTACACCAGCAAATTTAAACTCAGTGCTGGCACAATTTAACCGTTGACAACAGACTCCCAAATTCTGGACCATTTCTTCTAGTACAGTCCATGTACTCTGGAATTACAATCCCCCCCCCCCC
>Ga0065711_1027010_pt1 | contig 55703 bp, 34 predicted proteins | sample Hoacrofraction12_FD_59098 | JGI IMG/M metagenome (GOLD analysis project Ga0065711, IMG submission 59098) | Hoatzin crop microbial communities from Cojedes, Venezuela - Epithelial fraction 12 v2 (version 2) | ecosystem: Host-associated > Birds > Digestive system > Esophagus > Crop | place... | reverse complement strand
GTGGAGTCTCCTTCTCTGGAGATATTCAAGACCCGCCTGGACAAGGTCCTCTGCAGCCTGCTGTAGGCAGGAGGGTTGGACTAGATGACCCACAGAGGTCCCTTCCAACCCCAACCATTCTGTGATTCTGTGATTCTGTGAAAAGGAGGACAGCTCATTAACTTTGATGGGATCTCTCATTTTTTACAAGCCACCTGAAGACTTATCCTAAAGAGGTCAGCTCTTAATTAAAGTAAGGAAAGTCTGTGTTATGGGAGGAACAAGTAGGCTAAGCCAGTTCAAACTGATGTTAAGGGCAGCCACCTGTGATGTTATGTTGTTGGAACTGACTGTATGAGAAGCACCAAGAAGATACTTGGTTTGTAGGGATCCCACAAGCCCCTCCCAGTCCTGTTGTCCCATCTGAAAAGTAGGGTTTGATATCTCCAGGTGTCAGCATTGCTGCTCACTCTCAGTAATCAAATTCAATAGCCATCCTGCCTTTCTTATAGATATATGGGTTTAAGTATGTGTCTTTATGAAAATTTTTCAGAGCTGTAATTGACAAATCATTGTGTGTGGCTGACCCAGCAGAGCTAACATCTGTCCAAAACTTCATTTTCACGAATGAGAGTACATCTGTTCTTGCTGCTTCATCTGTTTTTGAAGGTAGATCAACAAATGCATTACGGTTTTGATCTGACGTAAGGCCAGTAGTCATCTCTTTCATCGATCACCCTTATGTCATTTGCTCGATTTAGTAACAGTTTTGTTTTGTTTTTTTTCTCTCTTTCATTGGTGAGTTGCTGAAGTAATGTTTGCAAAATATTTGGGTTACATGTGGCAAAGCATGAAATGTAGCTCAGGATGAAGCACAAGCTGGCAAAGGTTTGCTGTGTCAGAGATCTTTGGAGTATAGTCCCTTGCATGACACCTGCAAACGAAAACCAGAGTTGTCTGAGTTCACGTCACTGGAGGTGACCCTGAGTGTTACCTTATGCTAAGAGGCAGCTTCTTCCTTTTATTTTTTTTTTGAGGTGGTTCCTGGGGCTATTTTTGGTGGCATTGAGTGGAAGTCTTCTCAGGGTAGAGGTGCTTTGCAGCATTGGACGCCAGAGCTGGCTCTGGCAGCACTGGTGAGGCTGGATGCGTGGCTGCAGAGCTGTGCTGACAGAGGAAGGGAAACTTTTTGAGAGTTTGCTTGAAAGTGTTTTTTCACATTTGGCAGCTGGACAAAGCAAACAGACACAAAACATCATTCTCTTGAACATTATAGCTGGTCCATCTACCAGAGGCTGTTAGAAATGATTGTCCTGAATCTTTCTTCTGTCTTAAGCCTGGAGGACTGATGTAATTTGTTTCCCATATAATTTCATGACCAAACTATACTCTGCACAAGATCTTATCATTTCCTCATACAATAATAACCGAATCTTTTCAGTTATATTGCATTCCTCTATCAGTGCAACTGACATCCTGTTTGCCTTCCGTGCTGCAGCTGCACATGGAGTTGAAAACTTCAGGAGTATTGTCTACAGTCTCCTAAATCTCCACTATAATTTGCTAGCTGCAGTCCCTGTCAGCTTTTACAGCACCTCCCATCTGGATCAGGGGACAGATTGCTTCAGGAAACATTGCCCAACACGATTACATGTCATACAGTCAAACCTTGGTTATTTGCATCCTACCTAGGAAAGCAGAATTTTTCCAATGCTGGGAGCTTGGTATGTCCCCTGAGGTTTGCCTGGCACTGCAGGAGCGCAGGTGTTGCAAGAATTTTGTAAAGCACGGGCACAGTAGGGGACAAAAAGAAAATCAACATTTGTAGCTTGTGCAAGGGAAGCTTTGGAGGTTGTTGAGGTCACTAGTGGGGCTTCAGGGGACTTTCAGCTCTTGCCTCAATAATATATTTTGTCTCCATTCATGTAGCAAGGGTGAAAATATCACCTTAATGTCACTGTGCTCCTGAAGCATATTAGCAGGATGTGCTGCAGGGCAGTGCATGAAGGAAAAGGCAGTGCTCACCATTGGTTGGGACAGTGACCTGCCTCTTCCACCCAGCATTGCTGCTCACACACTTCCCACGGTTTGCTGCAGGGCTGTCATGCTGCCTTTGAGCTTTTGTTGCAGCAAATGCAGTTACTAGCTTTGTATACTTTTTAACAAATAAATAGGTCTTTCCAGACTGGATCGCACAATCACACCTGAACGGCAAACCCTGAAGCTTCTTTGTGTATTAACGGGAAACATAAACACAAGTTTTTACTTTTGATATTTCAGCTCCGAGTTGCAGGGTAATAAGTCCTGTCTTCTGCCCCTTCTGATCCGCTTTTCTTTTCATTTTCGTAAAGATGAATATCTCAAAATCCTAAGGAGAATCAAAACCACATTTTAATGAAAATCTGACCATGAAGTATCGCTCATTCTTTGTGCTGTTTGATGCTTTTGGACCATGCATTCTGCATAACACAAACCAACCTTGCATGTTGTTGACAGAAAACAGTATGTAACTCATTGCTCCTTCAGCTACTGGTCCTAAGGGACAGGTATCATAGCTATTATGGGCTCAGCACAAAAATTGCATTGAAACAGTGGCCTCATGTCAGAACGGACCACATTCTTCTTGAGGTTGGAGTGCCTTTGCATCTATGCCAAACGAAAGTTTTTCCAGCATTTCCATGGGGCAGATGACTAAGCCAGCATGTTAACCTATGTTTTTACTGCTGCCTTCATGATGTTTGATGTAAAGGGGGGAAAATAATCCCAGCAAAATAACAATTACATACAGCGCTCAAGCCTGAAGACATGTTCAGGGTATTTGTTGCAAATAAAGCCAATTGCTTCATGTGGTCCTTCCAGCGGTCTTGGAGAGCTGCTGATTGCTGTTTTCTTGATAATGAGCTTTATGTGCTTAGCTGTGAACACACATTTCGCATCTCCTGTTGCTGCTGTTCTAGTTTCGACAAATTAAATTCTTGTTCATACACTGTGTTTTCCATAGTCTCTTCTTCCCAGCTGTTATTTTCTTTCAAGTTTATTTTCATCACTTTTCCCATCCATAAATGAAGGCAATGGTCAAGTTCAAGAGCCAGCTGCACCAAGCAGGATGGAGTAACCCTGGAGCACTCACATACTGCAACCCTGCATGAGGTTGGCTTTATCTCAAGCAGCTTCATCCCACTGATTCATTCAGTCTGTGGCTCCATCTTGCTCCTGGGTTCTTCACACCTGAGTACAGCCCCTGCCACCAGTTCCCCATTCAAGCTTGGTTTCTCCTTTCCATACAATCCTTTACTCTTTTCTTTGTGCAATTTGGCAATTTTCATTTCAGTCCATGTCACCAGTTTTCCAAGAATATTTGGAACTTAATCTTGCCTAGTAAATATCTTTGAAACCTTCCTACTGTGATACAATCTCAGCCTTTGCAAGTTTGTTTCTTTATCCAAGTTCTGAACACAAACACTACCTAGAACAGATTCCCAGGTCTAGCCTGAGGACCTGACCCTGAACTGATAAAATTGAGTACAATGTTTTAGTTAGTTCCACATTCATGTTGCAGTGGTTTTTGTCTCTACCGTATTTATCTATGTTAGCTTATCCAAATGTCATGCAGAGTCGTAGTAAAAGGCCCAGGGAAATATATCTCCAAACCTTTGTTTCTGCTTCACGCTCGCAGGTGTCCTGCTATGAACATTATCTAGCTCTTAGCTAAGGGATGACTTGGTTTTTCACCTCTCTTGGTAAAAATGGTGGTCTTAACCCAGGCTTTTTCTTCGTAATGTTGATTCTGTAATTCTCAATGTGTCTCTTCAAGCAATAGACCTGGTTTTACTGATTTCACACAGGGCTATCATCTACTCTATGATTCACATAGAGAATGAATCCTTTTGCTTTTCTCAGGGGAGAGAGATGAAAAGCTTCAGCAAAACAGGAAGCAATGACAAGATGTGGGTTTATTGTATTACTAGCCCTGGGGCATGAAGTTTCCACGATACGGTATTTTTAAAGTAGTAACATGCAAAGGTCACTAAAAATGTCAGGCCTGAGAAACATGTTAGACTGATTTCTTGAAGTTCAAGTGCTGTATCACAGGGTTCATGAAAGCCATATGTTAGATTATCAGCATGAATTATGTTGACCTGAATTATAGGCATTTGGTGGAGAGTTTGTTCCTGTTATGCAAAATTTATTGTGCAATTTTCTCTGGTAATTCAGGACCCCACTGTCAGCTTGTGAACTTTGATGCAGAGAGATATGTTGCAGAGCTGGACGGTAAAGGTTTCAGTTTATATTTTCTAGGGTAGAAATCTCTTCCCGAGCAAGAACTGCTACAATGTGAACTGCCATCAAGGTACTGTGCAGCTTACGCAGGATCTGAGCTCATGGCAAAGAGCAGTTCTGCTGCAGCAGTTCAGCAACATGAAGATATTGGTTGATCATTTTACAGCACAAACTCTGAATGAAGGGAATTAGTTGCCTGTCCCACAGATGTAGCAATTAGATGAGCTGTCCTCTTTATTCTAGTTTACTTGGGCTTGTATTCCCTCCTAACATGGGAATATACCCCCAGAAATACTTGACGTATATGAATTCTACTCAATTGTGGCTAGGAATTTCTTGAATAAACCACAAAATCTAAGGACTGTCAATTTCTATTTCCATTTCCTAATTACATTTTATTATATAAATGCGATTAAACTTGATAACAATGGAGCCCAATGTTCCAAACATTCAGGGAAAAAGTGAAATTGGAAAGAAAACACGCTTCAACCTTTAGTAGAATTTGGAGTTTTTCTCTTTAAAATAAAACCATCTGTATTTAAATTTAAAAGCTTGTCAGGGTGAAATGTTGACAGACTGTATCATTTCCTAATCTGTAACCCGTACGGTGACCCCTTTGTTTAGCCAGGCATGTCCTTAGCCTTCCTATGCAAAATATCATGTTAGAAGCCAGAGAAGGAAATTTGCCAAAATATTTGAAAAAAAGAAAAATGAAGGGATGTATGCTACCTGGATTGGAGCTTTAGGAAAAAAATAAAAATTAATCATTCATACTTGTTGCAATTGAATAGGCTCAGTTAAAACAAAAAACAGGTAGACTAAAATTCTGTAGACTAATGAACTGTTTTCACTAATCTGAAATATTCGTTTTCTTGTTTTCAAGCACAAACTTTAGATTGGAGCATAGTGTGCTTGGATCCTCGGCTTGGTTCATATCTATGTCCTGATTCTGTTTTAGCTTAAGGTGTGTTTAACACATACAGAAATAGAAAATTACTTTTTTAATGGCAGTTAACCGATTCATATTAATTAACACTAATGAAAATACTGATGAAAAAAAGAATGAAAAATAGCATAGGCTCTCACTCAGTTCAGCAATTTGAATTCAACCCCAACCTAAAATCCAAATTACTTTTTGGCTGTTTCTCATAACTGAAGAAGCTGGCGTGCCCACACAGCCGGTGTAAATCAACTGAGAAGCAACAATTTGTCCCACCATGCATTACTCGACTGAGGAGCTCATTTCTGTGGGATGCTGTGAAGGCTGAGGTGTCATATGAAGCATGGGCCCATGAGAGTCTCTTAAACGTGTCCATTGTTTGGGACCTCTGACTTCAAACATTTCTAAAGCTGTGGGTTTCCAAGGGCTGAATATAGTATGCGAATTAGTCACTTCTTCCCATGCTTATGTGTTTCTCCCTGAGCTTGTAAGGACATTTGATCTGAACCAGTCCATATGTTCTTGTGTTCTTGTAGTCTTTTCACCTCTATTTTAACCTGGGCTAGCTCATTGGGGTTGCCCAGACTGAAATAAAAACATTTTTTTCTTTTCTGAGTGGACATAACATCAGTTATCCTTGTTCAAACAAAATCCTGTCAAAGTGACTGGAATTAAACGGAGAAAGGACATGGGATCTGGTCTTTATTTTTAAGTCCTTGCCTCTACAATGATTCATATTGGCTTGGTTAAAAAAAGGCAAAACAATCCCTCCTCCTCTTGCCATAAATCAATGTGTTCTGGCTTTTGTCCCCAGGAAGAGACTGTCTGTTCTGTTGCCAGCATTTTTCCCAGTTTTTTGTCACAGTTATAGGACTTGATTATCTTCAGGGACAGGCTGTTTCCTTGTGGTCCTTCTAACTGTTTTTAGAAGACTGAGAAGACCTTCAGGTTGCCAGCCATCTCCTTCCCATCTCTTCTCTAACCAAATTGTTCTCTAACATGAGCTGAGCTGCAGAAGGATTTCTGTTTTGGAAATGTTTGCATTTTCTGTCTGAAATTTAGTTAAATGTGGAACTGGGAAAACGTTTGGAGCAGAAGATGGGGCAGCTGATGTTCCCCAATGCAATACCACTGCCTGTGCAGCGTGTGCATTTATGCCATGAACCCCCAGTTTCCGACCCTGTATGCCCTGATTATCAGCATAACAAAGCGTCGTCAGTGCCTCATTGTAAATCATCATTGCTCAGGAGGCACTTCTGCTTAGGGGCTGATTTAATACACATTTTTTTTCTGCATCAGATCTTCAATTTTTCCTTTATATCTGAGGTGAATGGGATAGCAGGGAAATTGTGTTTTCCTCCTTTAATCTTGAAGTCCTCTATCCGTGTCAAATGCAGTGACAGTTCAGCTGATTTCCAGACCTTATGCGTTACTGAGAAGATGACAGCAATCCTGACACATAAGTAATGTTGGAGAAGGAACCCCCAAAAGAGTCACCATGACAAAAGTAACATATTCTTGACTTCTGAATAGTTTGAGTCCATCAGTAAAGGCCTTTCTTCAAATTGTAGTTAATTCTGTCCTCCTAGGAATAGTGGTCAGTGCTAATGTTTCTTTGTAATGTAATGCCTAATGGGAATAAGAATCAGCAGGAACTGATGATGCTGTGTCCGTACGAAAGTCAGCAATGAGAGGTGGCCACTCAACAAGTGTGCTTAAATGCTGGAACAAAGTCTTAGAGCGGCTGTGTATTCCCATTTTTGGAGATTTTTCACACCTTGGTTGGACAAGGCCATGAGCAACCTGATATCATTTAGAAGTTAGCCCTGTTTTCAGCAGGGAGTTGGTCCTACCAGAGGCCCCTTTGAATGCACACTGCTTCGTGATGCTCTGTTTCATGCAGCCGGAGCCTGGAGCTCTTGCCAGCTGCATGGTTTCACACCTCCTCAGTCTAAGCTCCACACTGGTGCCAGAAGTCTGTTTTTTCACAGGGCTTCTTTGCTTTTTGAAATACTCCACTTGCATTTGATCTCCTCTTCTCCCTCTGAATGAAGGCAGACTGGCTGGCAGCTGGTGGTGGGGATGGAGGAGGTTGAAGAAATGGAACGTGAACTCCAGATTATTATCTGGACTGGCTCAAAGTGCCATCAGGTGTGAGGCTTGGATAGAGCTTTGTAGAGTTTGATGCCTTGCCCAGACAGAGCTTGAGTTCAATCACTTAAAGGCATGTCCGGCTAGACACAGTCATTGTGTTGGATCCTGGAACAGGAACATCCTGCGTGCTTTCTGTAAGAGCCACAGAAGTGTTTTGTTTTACAGGTCACTTCACTTGTTTCTGGCCCCTGCCTGTGATAAATAGCTCCATCTACTGCACTCAGGTCTCGCAAAACTGTTTGTTCAATGCCCGTAGGTGATCAGATGTACCCGAGATGATTTTTGCATCTTGGCCTGGGTGGTCCAGCCCCCAGCATGGAAAGACATGCTTTGTGAACTTGGCATGAGCAGTATTCATTTGAGTCTGTCCTCTTGCTAATGACAAAACATGCAGGGGAAAGTGCGTATCTCAGCAATAGCATCGAGAGGTTTTATCTGGAGATTTAGTGTTGCTTTTGACTGTCATAAATGAAGCTGTTTTCTATTTGCGCTGTTATTTATGCTATGATAGCATTGCATCAGTAAAATATACTGCTCTGGCAGTATAAGCTCATGATCCCACCTATCTAGGACTGTGGCCAAAGCTTCTCCATCACAGATATTCCGTGGCCTGAGCTGCCACTGCTGCGTCTTTTCTTTAGTCTTTACATCACAGCAACAGCCACCGTTGGGGCTATGGTGAGCAGACATCCCAGAGTGACTCCCAGAAAGACAACTGCAAAAACGAGCATATTGTATTAGCTGTGCCAGTGCACAGACCGATCCATCGGTGCCATCCTGCCTTCGTCGGAGATCAGTGCTATCACCCCCAACAGCTGAGGTGCAGCATATATCCCCTTCTTGGCAACACATCTGAGGGGGCTTGTGGCCTCCTGCCTGCTGCAGAAGTGCCTTCATCAGAAGAGGGGGGTAGGTAGCAAAATATGGCAGTTTTTAAAGGCCTGAAGAGGCCAGAATGTTCCTGCCTCGTGCTTGGCGAGACACAGCATTGCAGCACATTCCTTTGCCGTTGTAACTCTGGGTTGGGGTGGTGCAGCCAGGCGATACTGGCAAGGCAACAGAAATTGAGTTTGTGTTTTTTGGTGGGGGAATAAAGATTAATACCACCAATTGTAAACTTAGGGTGGGGGAATATTAGTAGAGCAAAAATGTCCTGACTCCAAATTGTGCCAGAAATTAATATCCCAGTTTTTGCAAGAAATACAGTGTTGTCTTTCCAGTATAGCTAGGGCCTAATAGATACCTCTCAGCTGAAAAAAATAATATCTCTCAGGCAGCACATCTAATCAGACTTTGATGGCTTTGTTTTTAGGTACAGGTGTCTTGCCTCTGTTACTGAATCTGCAGGGTGGAAGCAGTCCAAGGCTGAACGGAGCATCATTCCCCAGCAACTCATACCAGATGTTAGAGAAATGAACAGAAAGTCAGTGTTCCCTGGGACAACGGTATCAAGGTATTTCCTAGGCTTTTGTTTCATTGCTGGAAAGCTTACATATGTCCTGTCTTTTAGTTATTAATGAACTTTCACTGCAGCTTGAGAGGAACAAGTGGACAGTTTGCACTGTAGCCGGCTCTTATTAACTAAAATGAGAGATGACAACATTAAAACCAGAAAGGGTGTCCTGGGTTTGGCCAGGACAGGGTTAATTTTTCATCAGAAGCCAGGAGGGAACACAGCCGGGCGGACTGACCCAACCCGGCCAAACAGAGCAGGGTATTCTGTACCATGTGCCGCCATGCTGGGTTCTGGCTGGGGGGGAGCTGGGCGGCGGGAAGGCAGTCGCGGCTCGGGAGCGCGCGGCAGCAGTGGGCGGTGAGAGCGGCTCTCTGCGTTCTGCTGTTTTGTTTTGTGTATTCTCCTTATCTGTATAATTGTTGTTACTGTTCCCTTTGTTGGCTGTTCTGTTAAACTGCCCTTATCCCGACCCACCAGGTTTTGCCTGTTTTCTTTCTATTCTCCTCTGCACCCCGGCAGGGGGAGGGGCGGCAGAGCGGCTGCATGGACCTTTTGCTGCCGGCCACAGCCAAAGCATAACATGAAAGGGTGAGTCCAATCAGAAGGATGAGTGGTAGGAAAAGAGGGGTGCTTAAAGCTGAGTCCTCTGTTTGTAGCACGTCAGTCATCAACCTATCAATCATGGCTTGTCTATGCAGGCTTTGACAGCCGATTGCAGTAGGACAGTACTTCTAGCCCTGCCTCAGCTCCTTTTCACCAGCCTCACCATAATTTCACGTAATTGCCTGAGTTTTGTAAAGCTGTTATGCTTTTGTGATCCTTCTAAAATAACTTTTCTGCTGATCTTCTGCTGGTTGTTACAAAGTTGTGGTTATTTTTTGTGGGCCTGTTGAAAAAGCTCAGAGTTGCTATGTACTTGTGGCCTCATCAGCCGTTCAAACTAACCAAAATTGGAAGAATCGTGGGTAGAATTTGTCTGGGACTGGGCAAGTGTGCCGTGACTGCCCTTAGACAGAATTGTTCTAAGTGCCTCTGGACCAGTGTAGTCCTGAATGCAACATCCTACCCATCCTATGGAGGAGGAATATATTGACTATGAGTTAAGAACCTAAAAATGTGCTCCTGAATTCTCTATTGTGATTTGGTTACCGTAAACAGTAATTAAAATAGTTATTGGGCTTTCTGCTGGCACAAGGAACATTACATACTGTTATGTTTTCCACACATTTGCGAAGCTCAGGCCAGAGTCAGTCTTGAAGCCTTTAATATCATGCACAGCGAATCACAAACGTAAGGCTTTCCTTCACAGTCCTGCAATGAGCTCCCCCAAGGCATCCTTCAACCAAAATCGGGGCCTCCTGCTCCTGCTGCTCTGCAGCACGCAGTAGCAGCTGCATGCTGGTCCTTGGGACTCACTGTTGTGGCCTTGTTCATTCCCTGCCCACAGCCACATTCCAGCAAAGCAATAACTGCTGTTTACTTAAACTTTTCTCCTCTGTGACAGGTGCAGGGCTCTTCTCCTGCCAATGACCTCCTCTCCAATCTGACTCCGCCTTGTTGAAGTGACCTCAGGTGCTTTGGGTTGAGAAAGAAGAAGGAAAAAGGTAACCTGGCTTTGCAACAGTTTTGGAAGTAGGGAGCTGAAGTCATTATTCCTCTTGCCTCTACTCTGCATTTTCTGACCCTGCCGTTTCCACCTTTGAGGGTAACAAGACCAGTACCAGCTCCCAGATTAATGGTTTAAAAGTAATGCATTTTTAAAATCTAATGATTTTTATGTTCTTACTGGACAGTGTCTTCTCCCTGGAGAACCATTTGGTTGGCCTTTTTTTAGGCTTTTCTTTTTAAAGCCAAGGATGACCATTTGCAAAGAAAAATGTGCGAAAATCAAAACATCAAGTGTCAACTAATTTGTTCCCAGAACCTGTGACTACACCGATGTGCCAGAGGTCCCAAAGTACCTGGAAAGGTCATGAGAAGTGATGGCAGTGGGAGCCTCTTGCTCCCTCTTGAAGAGCAGTCCCTGTGCCATAGCTGTTGGGGTTATGCAGCTGTGAAGGGTGAGGATGCCCTGGACTGAAAAGACTTTTCTCTCGTTGGGGCACCTGAAAAATATTTTGGGTCTTGAGCTCTTTCAAAATCTGGATGTAAAATGCTGACATACCTCCCACCTTTTACCCAGGTTTCCTTCTGAGCAGATCAAATGCCTGTGGCGGATAGTCCTGAACCCAGCAAAATCCAGCCTTGAGCATATTCAGGGATCTTGGAGGGAAACTGAGGCATTGTAAGGTATGGATAGTGATGCCAGCGAAGCAAAGGGCTGAAGCCCAAGCTCCCTAGCTGTAGTCTCTGCAGCTCCTAGTGCTACATCTGTTGGGGAATGCATTGACGAGATTTACACATAAAGGTGCTGCAGTGGGAAGGTTCGTATAGATAGATCAGATAAAGCGGTTTGCTTAAAATCAACTATCCAACTCTGGAGGTTAATATTTTCCATCCCGAACAACTGTCTGAGCGTTCAGCTCGCATAAATCTCAGCTCCATGTTCAACGCTATTCCAGCTGACATTATGGCAGAGCGGTTATTCATTTCAACAGAATTCTAGAGGAAATCTTGATGAAAAAAAAAGAAATAGGCAAAAGTACAAAAAGAAAGAAAAAAGCAGAAGATGCAGCCAAGACATCAGTGATAAAGCAGAGCAAAAGAGGCAGCCGGGGCCTCAGAACAGCAGCTGGGGACATTGTGTGCTGGAATCAGGAGTTGCTCCAGAGAGATCAATATTTGTTGCCCTGCCGGTCCAAATGCCAAAGCACCATGTCACCAAGGGGGAGAAAATCCATTGTGTAAATGTCTGGAGAGTGAGTGATAGTGTGTGACGTGCAGATAGCAGGGGATAATGCAGCAAGTCTGTAAAAGAAGACGTATAGACAATATGCTTAGCTGTTTGGTGGCCGGGTTTTCTCCCCTGAATCTGCCTTCTCTTTGTGGTCCTGTGCTGTTCTTCCGTGTTTCACCCCAACTTTATTCCAGTGTTCCCTGGACCTTGAAAAGAAGAGCAAAACCTGTTATCACTCTGGGTGATCACACCAGCTTCTTTCTAGGACCTGGCTGAGGGTAATCTTATGTACTAAGCAAGGGATTACGGAGCTGTTTGTCTCTCCTCTACCCAGGTTTTTCCACTGCTGTGGGAAGAAGAGTCACCGGAAAACTACTTTGGTTTATCCCACATGTAGCTCGAGGTGGATGAAGGCTGGGAAGTCTTTGCCTCTGTATCCAGACTGAGACGCCCACCAGTGCAGCTGAGCAAGGGTTGGAGGTAACATCTGGTCCTCTTCCCCTTGTCCAGGAGAGACCTTGAGCACCAGCCTGTAAGTCTTTGGGTCACACAGCTCCTGAGCCACCACAACTGCACCCTAACTGCTTACTCAAGGGTTGCAAAGGGCTTATTACCTACCCATAAATTCTAGATTTCAGCTCTACTTATAGGATTGCTCATTAATCCTAACAGTCATCTGGACTGCCCAGTAGCAACAGTGTCTGGCTTATTCTGGAGCTACTCAACAGAATTTATTTCATATGTCACATGTTCATAACCAGTGATGGCTTTAGCAGCTTTTGGCTTGTGTAACTCAAACATGAGTATTTATTTTCAGCCACAGAAATAGCTTGCTCACAAAGTTTTTATGCTGTCTGGTGGAAGCTCATTGGCTTGCAAACATGACTTTGGTGTGATGATTACGTGACAGAAAGGGTTTCTGTTTGCTTGGAAGATGCTACTATATGGTCGTAATGGGACCATAAACTCCTTGCTAGGTTAACATCAGGCTGCAAGCTACAAATTAGCTGTCAATGTAAGGAAATAGTCGTACTCAACCGAAACCAGACTTGACTTCTAGTCTTCTGGGGAACAGGGGCAAACAGAGGGTAACCCCTGCAAAGAAACACACAGTGAGACAGTCCCAGGAAGAGCAGATGAAGGAAGGTGTCATCAGTCTCCTTTCATGCACTAAAATCTAAGGCATATCAGCTCTTTCTAGCTGTAAATGCTGAACCTCGACAAAACCCTAAAATTAATTTTTAGGAGTGTGTTTGCTGTCCAGCCAAAGAACTTTTCCTTGCTAAAACTTTTCCACTATAACTGGCAGAAATGTAACTGCACATGAAAGATTGCACAACACTGTCTCCCAGTGAGGCAAACAACAGGGAAAAGGAAAAGAGAATCTCAGATATATTAAATCTAGCATTTAGATGAAACAGTTTCGTAACTGTATATACATACCTGCCATGAACCTCTCCATGTATTGGGTGCAAGGACTGTGGTTCACTTCTTAACCTTTCAGGAATTACCATACAAATATCAAGAAGTCCAGCTACAAAGATATCAGCAGAAAAAGATGAGCCTTTGGTTTGTTTTAGAAATTGCTCTTATACTGTGTTTCTTCTATGGGTAGGAGAATCTTTCCTGAATTGCTGGCTGTGGCCTTTTCTTGGTGAATCATTGCAGACTAACAGAGCTCCTGTATATTTATGCTGGGCAATTTGTTGGCTGGTTTGTGGTGCAGAGATACTTAGGCATGATAAAACTCTGGCCCCATGTAATTTGGAAGGATCACAACTTCCACTCCCTTGGCACAATATTAAAACCAAAATAAAGATTTCTATTAGGATTTAGAGAATAATTTAATGATTTAATTTTGATAATGCTTACCCTTACTCACCAGGCACAGCAAAATTCAGGTGGATAGCCCAAATCTCAATATCTCCTCCCTGTCCTCCCCATCTGGTTTTCATCTTTTCACAGAAAGACAATAGTAGACTTTTGGGAGAGGAAGAGAGAGAAACTAACACCAACAAGATAATTATAGTGGGGGTATGGAGGTCAGAAGAACATCTTAAAGTAATAAGTAGAATGGAGAAATACATTAGTTGAGTCAACAAATTCTTTGCGGGAGAGATTGAATTGTCTTTTACATTACTGAATAAACTTTTTCCACGAAGTTTAAATCAGTGATGCTTTCTACTGTAACTCACTTTCTGTGACTGGTCTGTATTGTCTTTCAGACTACATAGTTTTCACTGCTGCATTTATAGAAAATGATATGGTTTTTATGCTTAGACTTGCCTCAAGTCAAGGGAAAGAAAAGAAAGGACTTGTATACAAATCTCGCAAAAATATACAGCTGAAGAGCATTTGATTTAAAGTTCAGACATGTAATGATCTCCACAAGTTACCTACCATAAATTTCAAACTGATGTTACAGTTTTGATTATGTACTTCTTATGATGCATTTCATGCCTCATTTCCTGGCAGATTTATAGCCCTTACACAATGCTAGATGAGTGACTCCACGTGCTTCATATCAACAAGTTATTTTCCTCTTTTATCCTGAAAATTTTGCTAGTTAAAATTAAGCTCTACTGCAGTCAAAATGCATTTGCTCCTGACATTTTTGAACTGCTCTTGGTCATCTCAGAGAATTTGGTGAAAATGGCCAAGAGGGTTTTGACTCTTCAGATGTATGGAAATAAACAAGGGCTGGTATTGCTAGAAATTCCCAAACTGAAACTGGGTCTTTTTTTTATATGTACATGTTATGTTGACCACCTGAGTTTTTACATGATTAAAGGGCAAGGTGAAGCCTGTCTAACCTACAAGGTGTCCTTTCCAGGACAATCTCACCTTCAGAAACAGAGATAGGAGAGAACAATGTCGCTCTTTACAGGATAACAGATGTGAAAATATCTACAAATACAGAGTAGCCAACAATAACCTAGCACAGATCATGAGCTGTTGGAAAGAAAAATACCTTTACACTGGGCTTTCAATAAATGCTGTGGCTTGAACACTAGTACAGATTTTACCCAAGGATTCTGGCTGATGCTTTGCCTTTGATGTCCCATAGGATGCTTTTATCACCATCCTTGCATGGCGCTGTACCAGCCAAAATTCTTACGCATGTCAAAGCCAGAAACAGTAAGCAAAACACCATGTTTATTTATATTTATTTCTGAATAAAGACGAGCATATTTATATTCATTTCCAAAACCCTCAAGAGCTTACAAGGTCTGACTAAGGCTGCTGGGACAGGGTTACCCTTTGGCATATTCATAACCACCGGACATGCAGAAGCAGGAGGAATCTGCCCAGGATATCACATCACAGCTTGATGTGACCACAGGGCCGCTGTACATTTTACGTGCACTGTTGCACCTGACTCACACAGGATGTGGGTTTTTTTGCCAGCTTGCCCCTGAGTGTGGAAACATAGGTTATTAATCCCTAAAGGGGAATAAGCATCTCCATGGGGTGTTGCAAGGATGGTGGCTGTACCCACAGTACAAGGAAATCAGTGGCTGAACTAGAAAGAGGAAGAGATGGTGCCCTGATCATCCGGGCAGGCCATCCTGCCAACGGATAGGATATGTTACAGCCTGATGGCAGAATAATCCATGTCCTGCCCTTCATGCAAAGGGAGAGACAGGCATATTGCTGACACCTGCTGGGATAATTAATCCCTTGACAGGTCCATCAGCACTTCAGCAGATGGTGGCTGGAGGGAGACTGCTTAGACTCCAGGAACATTTTACCTGATGTGATCAGTGAGGCAAAAAATGTTCCTGGCATGGGAAAGCACCTAGTTTATCCCAGGGGCTGCTCTTGTTTTCCAAGTTGAGAGTGAGCTTGGAAGCAACAGCAGTGGAGGGACATTGTAAATGAGTTGGCAGATGCATCCAATGCCCAGTGCACATGAAACCAACAGCTCTGGTCTGTGGCAGTGATTATCCCTGCTCTCACGGAGCCGCTCGCCAGCCCACCTTGCTGTAGAAGCCCATGGGCAGGGGTAGGCAGGGCCGGTTTTCAGGGAGCTGTTTCAGGAGTAGAGATTTACGCTGTGTTTGACAAGAAGAACTTGTGTTTCAGCAGCTCCTGTTCACAGCTGGTGTGCTGCAGAGAGGCAGTGGTCGTTCGCTGCTTGTTTTTGAGTCCCACTTGCTTCGGTTTGGATCTGGGGATCAGGTGCCCGGGGATGCAGGGAATAGCTCCTGTTCAAGGAAACAACATCTTGCTAAAGTATTTTCTTCCTATAAAAATGACGACGACTTCTTTAAGGCTGTTGCCTGCCCATTTATGAAGCAGAGCTAAGAACAAATTCCTCATGTGCAGCATATTTCTTTTTATGACCTGAAAAGCAGCACACAGAGCAGCGTAAGGATTTTCTTTAAGCAGCACAGATTTATCTCTCACCCACCCTCCACCCTCAGAAACAGTCTATCTTCCATTTTTCGTTTCTTTGAACCCGGCCTTTTCAAAGTGCCCTTCATAGCAACCAAAATGCTGCCTGTCCATCCTCTCACTACCTTGCATCAAACCCATGAGACTCACTACAGTTAGGACCAGTTATTGTCTCCTGTGATGCTCTTGTGCTTTGATGATGGGGCTGTCAGCAGCAAAGGGAAACCCGGTTAGCTTCCCCCAAAGCTGGGTTTTAGACTTTCACATCTCTGTGTCACAAGGAACCAAGCACTTAGCTATTCTCTTTCTGCTTTCTTTTTTTCCTTGTGATGCGTTGCATTTTTGTGTGTGAGAGTTTGGGCTCTTGTACCAAAGGGTTATTTGCTGTGTAGGCTGTTGGAGTGGCTGGAAGAGATTCTGTGGGGACCCTTCTGCCACTCACCTATTAAAATGAAAAAAAGACAGTATTTAAGATTTCAAAGTTTCCAAACTCCAAAGAAAAAATCTCTGGGAGAACGTGACTGTGGGTAACATATATCATTGACCTCACTGCTAACCCCTCCCGGTGTTGTCTCTGTGCAGTTCCTTGCTGTTGTGCCCCATCAATGGCTTCATTGTACCCCAGCACCCCTCCTCTTTTTTGGTCTCTCATCCCTCTTCGTTAGGCTGAGCATGGGATTTGTCAAAACCTTTCCCACAAAAGGTTGTCAAAACCAGTGAAAGTGCTTTTGACACAGCTTGAAAACAAAAGGTTCTTTGTTTTCATTTCTGTGTTTTTCAACAAAGGCCCAACCTTCTCCACAGCGGGAAGAAATGTTTTCAGTTCATTTCCCTAAGAGCTGTAATACCTTGTATGTTCTCCTTTGCTTCAAATCCTCTCTTAATACCATCTCTAGAAATCTTCTCATGTTCTCCCCAGGAAGTATTGCGTATTTTATCCGTCTTCTTAATTTTCTTTTATTTTTTTGCCTAATCTAGTTTAAGCTATTAATACCTCAGGGTGAAGAAAAGGGCTGTATTTTGGCAGCCTTTCTTTGGTATCATTGACTTAATATGGGTTAGATGACCAAGAATGAAAGCAGCAGGCAATGCTTTCTGCTCAATGCAAGATCACATTTAGAGAAACTGTGGCTTTTAATATTTTTCTTTTTAAAGAAGAGAATGGCTTAAGGATGGAAGAATCTGCTGTTCCTCAGCCCTCTGCTATGCTGCTGCCCATCACCATCGGATGTTTTCTGAGCATTACTCCTTTGCAGTAAATAATGGTCATCTCCCCAGCCAGCTAGAACCAACTAAATGCCCAAATGTATTGAGACTCCTGTGGTTTGTGCCTCATCCAAGAAGTCTCTCCAGAGCACCTGAGTGAGCTGAAAATGCAAATGCAGTGTTGAATTGGCAGTATCCTGCACTGGACAAGGATGAGATCTTCATAACAGCCCTACTTCTTTTCCTACGGATTTCACTGTGTCTGTCACAGCTTGCTAGCCAAAAGCACAGGCTCTAGAATGAGAGCTGTTACGACCGCAGCCTCTGAGGTATGCAAAGAAAATGATAAAATATGTATGCAAAATGTATGTAAGTGGAAGCAAATCAAGAATTATGGAAATAGTCAGGTATTTATGAAATACTTTGTCTTTGCAGTGTCTACCTTCTGGAAGAGATGGAGTTTTGGTCATGTTTTTGTCATGGCAATAGTAACTCTGTGCATGTTTATCAAGGTCCAAGGGCTCATATGATCAAAACATTTAGAATTTGTAAAAACCTTTACATTTTTCATCTTTTCTGTTAGCTATATTTGCAGAAAAACCATTATTCAAGTCCAGCAGTAATGGAAGTAAAGGTGTTGTTGATATCTAGTCCAGCTAAGATAAATTTGAATTTGTTTCTCTCAGTGGTCTTCCAGTGGCAGAAATGACAGATGTAAGGATGATCTTGCCTCTTATTATGTGATGAAAGTTCTATTTCTTTCTTCAGACATCGCTAATGTTTCAAGACTGCTTTTCCACAGAACGCTAGCAATATTTAATTATTTCCAACTGGAGGAATATATAAAATAACAAAGAGTTGTTACACTTGATAGTGCCTCATGGCTGGTGGTCTGGCAGTTGTTCAGATGATACATACGAACACTTAGACGAAAGCATCTTGGAGAGTCTTAAAAGCCTTTCTTAGAAATGGATATATGTGTGATTCAGTTCACTTCTTTTCCTCAGCCATGGCAAATAAATGTTACCCGTGTCAGGAAGAATAGTCCTGGTGAAAGGCAATGGCAGCTTGTTCAAAGAGGGTTTACGGCTGAAACCTGGAAGCAAAACGCTGTCAGCCCTGCCCTTGGAAGAGGGGAATTGTTCTCAGAGAGTGGGATGTGACATGAAAAGAAAACCTAGAGTGTTTCCTGCCCTTGTGCCAAGTTTTCTTTTCCTCTCACAGAGGAAGATTGACCCCTTTCCTTGGGGAGAGCAGTGCAACTCTATAAAGAAGCAAACGACTGCTCAGTCATGCCAGACAAGATTCTGTAGCCTTTGCTTTGTGCATGGGAGTTTTGCCCAGGCTCAGGGTAATTAATGACCAGTGCAATTAATCGCATGCTTGAATTTTTCAAATCAGCCAGTGAAGACTGTAAGTAATGACTGCATGAGTAACTGCAAGAGGAAGGAGGTCCATTGTGGTGTCTGCTGCAAGATCTGTTTTTCTGGAAACAATGACTAATACTGCTTTTTCAGTGGGGGATTTGATGTACTTCCAGGCTGCATGCATGAATCAGTGCTGAGAATCGACAAACTGCAACTCTCTACTTTTTACTCCTACAGCTCTCTATTTTACCTTTTGGACTGAAAAGACCTAATTTGTTACCTCTTGTATCCTTTAGATGACTGCAACTGCTGAGAAAGGATCCGGGGAGATGACACCACAGGTATTCTGCTGCCTGCACAGGTTTCCTCTTCACATGTAACCACCCAAAGACATATCAGGAGTCACCTGAAGTCAGTTTTCAGTCTGATGCAGAATTTGCTCATCTACTGTGGTTGGTCTGTGAAACATCATGAGCGCTAAACGAAAAGTGGATATTGCTACTGTTACGCATTGTACACACTGACCTTCAGGTGGTCTACAAGACCTAATACTAATCACACCCCAGTATTTACTCTGCATACAGAAATGATGTTGCAATTCAAGGGAACCACCCATTATGTCTGCAATCCAAATAGTGGATTTATAAGGCAGCATAAGGCTGTAGCAACAAGGACAAAGTGTTACTCATTCAATAGCAATCCTGTCTTGTAAGCAACTACAGGGGCAGTTGTATTTAATAGACCTACCCTTGCTTCAACAGGCTACGTAGCTGGAAGAATCAGAGTATTACTCAGAAAGATAAAAATGACAAGAGAAGAGTTGGGTCAGATCTAATATCTGTTCTTTCAGCACCAGATTTCCAGAGGGGGCAAATGGAAGAGACCGAAGTGATGGGCTGCAGGAGGGTGGACACGATTAGGAGCTGCTTATGAATAACACTTGCTAACAAAGCAAGAGATTTTCACCTTTACTGATGTCATTTCAAGTTTCTTCACGTTTTCCTAAAATCTATTTTTCAGTGTGGTCCAAAAGTCTATCAAGGACTGTGGCTTAGTTTTCCAGTGGTTCGTCAGTATAAAAGATGCCATTTCCACACAGCCTGTTGTTCCCAGTGTAAATATGTTTTTAGGCACAGAGAAATATAATCCTACAGATTTGCAGAGAAGCTGCAAACCCTTCTGGCAGCGTTTAAGGCAACATAAATGCTCTGTTTCCATCACTTCTATTTATGGACAACCAAAGACCATTAATCTCCTAGATTCCCATGAGATTTTCTATAGCCCAGTCAAGGACCATGAATTACTGCTTGGCAGGAGTTCTTTCAGGGAAACTGCAGAGGATGGGAAGAGGCTGTGCCTCAGCACATAGCCATAGTGTCTCTAGCCCGGCTTCCAAAAGGGACCATAGTGATGCCCTCTACTGCTCTCTAAGAAATTCTAATTTATCTAATTGCAGAAAAGAGACTTTCATTTAAAACTCCTTTGATCAAAAACAATCTTAGATTTCATATCCCTGATCTCTGGCTCCTGAAAGAATGGCACCCATACACCGCTAAACCTGCTGGCTCTGGAAAACAACAGACAGTTGCCAGAGGCAATTTCAGCCTAGAGGGAAAGGAATTACATATGTCACCTGCAGCAGGAGGTGACCCAAATGGGGATGTGCAGAGACACATGAGAATGAGAAGACACACAAACCCTCACAACCGTAGTAGCTGCTCAGATCTCCCTCAGTCCTGGCAGGGAAAAGCACAGCTTTTTTTCCCATAGACGTTCTGTCATTGTGAGGTATTTATTGAGAAATTCCAGACCAAAAATTAAAAAAAAAAAGGAACATTCAAGTTCTCCTGGCTGGACCAAGAGAAATTCCTTGTGGTTTAAATGGGTAGACTTCAGCTATGTGCTGGCAGAAGGCCCAGTTTGAGAAGTGATGGAGGATGCATCAATTGTACTGACTGAGACCTTTCAGAGCCTCCTGTAAGGGCTGCCTGGGTGTGCTTCAGAATGCTCGTGCCACAGCTCAAGGGTACACCGTGCAATACCCTGCTGGTCACAACTTCAGGCCCTCGCATTATGCCATGTGTGCCATGCTGAGTGCTGTACATCAGCCAATTGAAGCTGCTGTTGCCACGAGATTTGCCTGTCACGAATGACACCTTGGCAACCACTGTGTCGCTATTTGATTTATGTTTACAATGTAATAAACACACTTCTATTTATTTCTGCCGTTTGCACCTCATCTCAGTTTGTAGGAAGCCTTATGTTTCTGAAGTACTTTGGTAAAAGTAGAGGGCAAAGTGAAGTTATTTCTGGTTTTGTTTAAAAAAAAACCCAAAAAAGATTATTTATGTGTTTTCTTATATTTATAGAAGAAGATGCTAAAGGGCACTTAAACCATTCTTGCCATATCATCCCAGGAAGACTAAAGAAACTAAAGAAGCCAGAAATTAGGTATATAAAATTCTTCCCTTAATTATTTTTTTAAATAATTATTTGGAGAAAAATAAGCTTCTAGATAAAATACTCTAGCTTTGGATGAGGATATCATACTTTCGGAATAATAGGAAAATACCTTCCTTGAGGAGTTCTAAATATCAAGGGATAAAAAGAAGTTCCCGATCTGTTTGTTATAGAAGATCTTCCCCCACTCAGTATCCAAACAGATGTTTTAAATTACACGATATGACTTTGAAAGTCTGGTAATTTCTGCTGGGAATTTACTAGTTTCTGGGTTTTCTGTCAAGAAGAGCTGTCTTGTCTCCCTGGAGTTCCTCTAATTGGGCTGTAAGTTTGCAGGCAAAGACTTTAGCTGCTAAAGTTTTTCTGCTCCATCAGATGATTTTGTGTTATATCAGGTCAACTGTGGCTGCACTGCAGAGGCCTTGGTTTATGTCCTGTTGGTGCTGTGGAGGCTGGTCCCCACTGCAAGTTTGACCAGCATCTTAATGAAATCATACTGCCAGATTAATCTTTTTTTTATCTGATCTTTTCTCAATCCAGTATTCAATTCAGTATTCAATTCAGTGAGTTGTTTCAGTTTTAGGAAATCTCAAGTCTTTATAACAACTGTTCTGCTAAACCTGGCCTCAGTTAAGAAAGAGTGAAATTATTTGGGCCAATTCATTCTTTCCATAGCACCATTAGGCTCATAGGGGGTTCACTGAGGGTAAAGGTGTGCTGATGACAGGCTAGCTGATATTTAGCTGGCCGGATACTGTGTAATTGCTTATGTAAAGGTACAGATGTGGATCAGTCTCTACACAAATCATATGTGTAGATAGGATATCTATTGTATCCTTGAAGGTCTTAGAGCTGTTTGTAAATGAAAGCGGATAAATTGAAGTCTACCTTTTGCATCTGTCATGACAAGAATTAGAAACCATCTCCCTAAGTAAAATTACTGGTATAATTATAATAACTACTAATGTCATTATAATGTCACACTTGCTCAGGTTTTCTCACTGGATCAGGGTTTTTGTTTTCCAGCTTTCCCTTGCAAGGTATTTCTCAGATTCATTGAACTACTCCTGTGTGTTACAGGAGAATAACGGAGGTTTGAAATCTTATCTCAGGCAGCTGGTTTCTGCACAGAACTTCTTTGGTGACTCTCGCTGTTACTGTTTGTCATCACTGTCCTCGTGCCCTTATGAGGTGAAGAACACTGAGTGCCAGGTTAATCAGCCCTTACTGTAATGAAAACCAAAGCCAACTGGTTTCACAAAAAAGGGTATAAGTTGCTGCTCTGGTAAGTAGAGTACTGGAAGACAGTTGTTTGTGGCAATGTTGGCTCCAGAAAGATGAAGTAGACAGAAAGAGTTGTGTGTTTGGGTTTGAATTCTCTGCACTAAGACAGAAAATCAAGACTTGCATGCTGTGATAAAATCCCATACAAATCATAAATGTGCACAAACCCATTTTAACATGAAACTCTGCCAGTTTTGGGCTAAGTAGCTGTGAGGTGGTTTTTGCTGTTGCTCTGAGCAGTGGTAACAGTCTGCTCTGGTGCCTCAACCCCAGAGAAATGAGAAATCCTGGCAGTAAAAATGCTTCCTCCAATAACGCCTTCAAGCCTGGCATTGCTTAATGGGCTGTGAGATCACATGAAAGCAGCTGCTTCTCACCATTACAGAGGATACATTACTCCTCTCAGTCAGTTCTAGCACATGGAAACCACCAAATACGAAAAAAGCAAATCAGGGTTAAAATATGACATTTCCACCTCCGCATGCAGGAAACAATCATAGCTCAGTAGTGCTGGCATGAAAGGGCCTGATCTCAGCTTTATCGTATTGGGAAAGTAATAAACACTCATGTTAGAAGAGCTGTAGGTCACTTTGTTCTTCTTGCACACCCACTGTGGTCCTCCTGTTCCTGTCTCCTGCCATCCCACAGAGGAGGTTAAATAACATGAAGTATGTACTGTGTTGCATGCCTGTACTGGACAGAATATTGCTGAGTCCTGGGACTCGTTTTGTCCACACTACAGCAAGAAGAGGCAATCTGTGCTCCAAAAAGCTCGTTAACCCAAAGAAGCACCTCTACTAAGTGATTATTCCTGGTAGACAAATGGTCAGGCTAGAAGATGCTGCTGCTGGTAGCTCCAGCATCCCATGTCACGAGGTGGAGACCTGCCAGCCACAGGACACAGACTAACAAAGGACAGTATATCCCTTATGCAGCACATAAGGCATGAAACTGCAATGAGACCAGCTCCAACTGTCCTCCATGCCAGCTGGAGCAGAAGGACCCTTAGACATGCCCTAGGACATGCTCAACAACCTCATATGACAAAATTCCAGAATAAAGGAAGAGAGGTAGTCCGTTAGATAAACTTCAAGCACAGTTTGGACAATGGAATGTTTTCAGGAAGAATTTTTTTTTTCTACATCTAAAAGAGGAAAGGCTACCTACAGAGAAAGGTCAGCATTTTGGTTGAAATTTCAAATTTTCCTATTTCATATTCGTATCTGAAAAAAATAAAGAGCAGCTATAGAGCTGAGCTGTTGTTCTGGCATTCAAGCTAGCAGGGACGTAGGAGCTCACATTTAAGCCTTTGATTTCTTTGCTAAGAGGAAATATTCAATGCAAGCTATACTACTAGGATAATACTGACATGTGTTATGCTGGACCTTTCAGCAGGGACCTCACCTACTGGGAATGCTCACTCCTTTCCAGCTTTCCTTCTTCTTTTTGCCATCCCTGGAAGAAACTCCAGAATAAATCTGATCTCATGTTTTCATTCCTGGAAGACAGAAGTGTTGGAGAAACTTCTTCCTTTGCTCCTGAAAGGACTGTGGTAGAGAATACGAATTCTGGTGTAACCTGTGGCTGGCAAGAGAATGTCGGAAGTGGGCACCTCTCTGGAGACAGAAGTCACAGATTTCCTTCTTCCTTCTGCTGAAGCCAGAGGTACTGTGTGTGATGTGACTGTGGTTTTGTTGTTCAACAGGGCCTGTTAACAGCGATTCAGATTTCAGGAAAGGCAAGGCAAGAAATTACTTCTCCTTATTGTTTGTTTTTGAGGATGAAAATGAGTGTCTGAGTGTCCTGCCTAACTTTATGGGTAACTTGTTTCGTAGAAATGTTGAAACAGATGATCTGGAATAGGCAGAGCTTGGCTTTTGCCTCCTGCAGCTGGAAGAGACAGGAATTTTGCTCTTCCATTGATAGTTGCTGGAATTCACTCCCCTCTTCTAGTATCAGTACCTCCAGGTCAGGAGGTCCAGGTCCAGGTTACCTTACTGGTCATGGCCAAAGGAATAAAAACCCTTTGCAAATACAGAAATCTGACTTTGGAAGTGGAGGACTTTGGAGAGATTTAGCCTGCCCTAAAGATCTGACCTGCAACATACCATTGGATGAATATGTTCTTTTCATATTCTGTGCTTCAGCTGCAAATTGGTAATTTGTAATTTATAGGTCTTTGTTAGTATTGGGTAAGAATGAGTGGGATTAAAGAGATCCAGATTTCTTTAAAGTAGCCTTTCAGTAACACAGGTCAAGAAGCAGATGTAGCAGTTCCATCAGCCATGTTCATTGTCCACAGTATGTTTGGAAATCCAACAAGAAAAAAAGAGACTCCACAGTGGTTTTTGGGTGGGTAAGTTTTGTTTCTAAACATAGTGTTCTTGAGCCTAGCAGTTCCAGGCAGTCATTCTTGTTTATGTCATTATGGTAAAAGGTAGTAGAAACAAAAGACCACTGACGTCTTTGCAACTGGGAGCATGAAAGCTGATTTTTAAGTTTACCAAGTGTTAGTCATGACCTTCTAAGAGCTTAAAGTGTCTGCTGCTTTTTCATAGTCAAGTGAATAGAGGATTGTCTTGCAATTAACAGTAGTGTTCTCTCCCTGTTGCCACTCTGCCAAACCATGGTTACCTGATTTGTGGATTGGCCAAAGACCTGATGGGACCTACAGGAATACTCTTGTCTGATGTTCCTTCAACAAGAGGAGCAGTGACATTGTCAGTCTCTGTTGGTTGCATCTAAGTGCAGTTTACTTCCCTGTGCTTCCAAGCAACAGTAATTCCTGGGGGTCTTATCTTCAGTACAGCAGGTCTCACCCGCAGCATCTTCCTGTCCAACTTACCTTCTGATCTTGTTGGAAAACCAGTTTGTTTTGCAGCTGTTTGATGACAGGCTTTATAACAGGATGTTTCTGTCAGTAACGGCCTTTTGGGCATGTTTCTTGAAGAATAAATTGAAAAGTATCACTGAGTGGCATGGTGCAGATATTAATAATCCTCCATGCTCACTGGAATGAACTGGATGAACTGGGAGTGGGTTTTGGCTAGATGACTTATCCTCCCTTCCACCACTTCCTCCATATCTGCCTCTCTTGGACCATACCTGATGTCGGGCATGTCATAAACAGTTAAAGCCAGCATGTCACATGTCTTGATTATAGTTTGATGTGGGATTATTTTATGTCTATCCATCTGAAAACTGTTGTAGTGAGACACCAAAAGCATAACATTGCTTAATGTTTATTGAATAATTTACTCCTGGCTTCTTTCCCATAATACAGCAACTGAAAGGGAAAAATGGCATGCACTTAGCTTGCACTTTCTCCTCACGCCGATTCTCCCTTCTGTTTTATTTCAAGTTTGGGGACTTTCTCAAGAAAGTAAGTATGGATCAAGTATATAATGAAAACTTATATGGAAGTCTAGCCTTTCAGGGCCCAGCAATGCTGTAGTTTATTTAGTTGCCAAGTAATTACCAGTTTGAAACCGCAGTTGTCCTTCCAAGTTCTAGGGCAGTCCAATTAAACAGGAAAAATCATCCTCAAGGGCAGGTAGGTCTTTATTTCTCTGAGAGACTTTAATGTTCTAGTTCATGATGTGGAGAGTGCACAGACTCAATGAGGTCAACGGGGAGTTTGTGCTCCTTTGCACCAAAGCCTTCAGTCAAGTGTGGGAGATAGGTCAAGCTCCCTGTTCTTCTGTCCACTGCATAGGTGATGTAAGCCAAGTTACTTTAAGCTGGGACAGAAAAATTAGTCCTGTCTCGCCACTTCTACAGTGGCTATCACAGTTCAACTAAACTTCAGTTTAGGAGTAGTTTAATTAAAATTTACAGCTTCAAAACCTATGCTCAGCTGCCAAAGAATTCTATCTTTCCATCAGTAAATGTTCTTAAACAGCTAAATACCTGTGCCTGGGACCTTAAATTTGCTTCACAGGTGACAGTGTTGAGGAGCTGGAAGTTTTAAACTTAGTAATAGGATCATAAGAGAAGATTGTCTCAGCTGCAGGGATTACATGTTAGACCACCTCAGAGCAGCCCCAAAGGGTGACCTAGAGGAGGTGGGAATGCAGAGGTAAGGGCACTCATTTGAAAGAAGACCTTATTTGAGACTTTGCGCAAATGAGCACTCACATACTTTGTATGAAGCATTTACTGGCAGAGGGACAAAACCCACACCTCTGTCTTTCGCATGGTGGATGCTTTTATCATGATGCTGCGAAGCCTGGCTGCTGGGAGATGCAGGTTTCTTCAGGCAAAACTGCCTCAATTTCCTGATGTTATAGGAGAACACCGTGATTATGCAGATACTGGGAATATCTGCAGACAAAGTCATAAAATATGTGAAGGATCAGAGGTGTAAGAGTGCCACAAACGGATTATGGCTACTAGGATGATCAGGTACGAAATAATGATTTACAGGTCTTTTATGGCTGACCAGTATCTTTTAGTGTTGCAAACGTACACTCTTTAATCAGAGGATTTCCATTCATTTTTTCTGTGGTGATCTGTCCAAAAAGGCCCAGAGTAAGTGGTACTTTCAGAACCAGAACTGTTAAGGAGGTACCAACTCTTCACAATTATCTGGATGTACTCCATGTTTTAGCCAATGCAGCAAAATCCTCAGTCCGTTACCATGTAGATGCATGGTTTGTTTCCTCTGTTCTGTTCTCCCTGTTAGGAGCATCATGCTGTGCTTTCACATGCTTAGAAGGGCTTAGGAGCAGGGAATTGACATCAGGAGAGGAAGCTAATTGCCAGGCTGAAGTCCTCCCTGATCCAAATCTGTTCGATCAGCACTGTATTTTGTCAGATCAGTGCAGCAGGTGAAGTACAAGAAGTAACGTCAAATAGAAATCAGGTGGGTGATCCCCATTGATTGTGTGCCTGAATATTACAAGCAAAAAATGGTATGTTAACCATGTGTTCTTTTTCAGAGAGCAGGAGGACATCAGGAAGTCTCTTAATCCTTGCTAGATTGCCAAATGATGGAAAATTGAAAGACAGCCAGAGTGAACTGGGATCAAAAGCATTAGCATTCCATTTTTGGGGGAATAAAACTACCTATCCTGTGGAAAAAAAAAAAAAAAGCCCTGTAGCCCAGTGATATATCTGTCTCTGAAAGATATCTGAGTTCTTAAAATACTCCCTTCGTCAGTTTATGATGATGGTTTCTGAGTTCTTTTAAGTGGTTTTTTTTGAAGGGCTATTAGATAGTATGAGACAATTCACACTGGTCTTAGAAAACACCAAAGGAGCCCAGACTGAGAAGCAAGAGGACATAACTCACAAGGGGCTTTTCTAACCACTCCGCAGATCTTACTTTTAAAAAAATAAATACATTCTTAATCAACCTGGAAAAAGATACAAAAAGATCACAACAGCATGTGCTTGCAAGAGTGTACTTCATAGAACACGTCGTACGCTCATGCCGAAGTATTTTACATTCACTGCAAAATGTTTTGAAATGGAGCTTTCCTGCACGGTTATTTATCCAACCCGTGCAGTTTAAGCTCACTGCAGAGGGTTTCAGGTGTTGCCTCCTTGCCTCACAGGGGCTTGGGGTGTTGAGATGAATCTCATAAGCACACGATTTAGGGACTTAGGGCTGAAACTGCAAAAAGAAATGGTTGCTTGATTGTGGCTTAGCTCATCATGTCTCAGTCCAAAGTATAGATTCTTAATCTCCCCCTGCTTGGCTGCTGCCCTGTCAGAAAGCCGCTGCAAGTCCATTGGCACCACCATTTCCACAACGACGATCTGAGGCATCAGGGTGTCTCCTTCTGGGACCCTGCCTACTGGTGGCAAACCAGATATCACTTCCCTCAAGAAAGGTGGAAGCAGAAATACAGATGACTGTCTCTCCTCATCCCCATCCTTGGACTGCGGGTACTCCTCCATGAAGTGTCTGGGTTCTTCTCCATTTGATCTCTCTTATCCAGAGGTATCTGGCTACAATGAGAGAGTGCTCCCAATGCTTTTGTAGTCATCAGGATTAGCTGTGGAAAATTTGTTTCGTGCTAAGCCAGAAAATGACTGTTGGCATGTCTGCATTGCCCAGCCTACATGGAGACAAGGGCTGTCATCTGGGATCCAGCACACAGCATCAGATACTGAAGTAATTCTTGGGATTCCAGGGATGAGAGAGATGTCTCGTGCCTCACAGGTGAGTCCTCTAACAGCACAGCTCAGTGAATGCACAGATAGGGGCTGCGATTTGGCTGAGGATTCTGCCTTGGGGCATTCATCCAACCATAGAGACTATCACAGTGAAGCTAGGAGCCATTAACAAGAGCACCTAATGCCCCATGAGAGCTGTGGCTGAAGGCATACTTCTTTTGTTGTCATTTTCCCTTGGCCAGCAGTAGTCTGCTTTCCATGCCAGATATTTCTTACCTGGACCAGAGTGTCTTACTGTCTCCACAGACTGGAAAAGGAGCCGTGGCAGCACGAGTCTGCTTCACACCACAGGATGTCCCACCTGCCTTGGCTCGTCAGGGGATTTAACCCTGCTTGATTTGCCTGAAGTTATGTGCAAGGCACCCTCTGGTCTTTAGCCTGGTTCTCAGCTGACCAAAGGAGCTCAGCTCACTATTAATTAATGAGTAACTATTCTTGCCAACTTTTTCATCATCACATAAATCTCTAAAAAGAGGACTTGCTGTGTTTTGCCCCACTCCATCATACTAGTTTTTTAAGTGCACTAAAAAGGGCTGCTGCAATTCCCTTTCTCTTGCTGATGGACTAAGAAGGACTAAACTTCATAAAGCACAAAAGGTTTAGCAAGAAAAATCCTGCCTTGGGTCTAGGTGACAAGTACATAACATCTAAGAGAACAACGACAATCCCAAGCAACTCTATGACTAATTTTCCTTATATCATTAATTGTGTCTTATCTTGGTGGGGAGAAAGGGATTCACATTACTGCAGAGTGTTTTCCTAATAGCTCACACTATCGAACAAAAGGTTCAGAAAAAAGAAAGGAAAGCAAAGAGCAAGGCCAGTAAGAGAGGAGTCACAAGGCGTGCCTTGTGATCATGCTCAGTCATGGCAATAAATCAGTCGGGTGTTCAAGGGGCATTGAGGAACATGGTAATTTGCTGGGGCTCTCCACGCCTCATGAGGTCAGAGGTTGGGATTACGCATGCAGGATAAGATGGAAAAGCATGACCTAAATAGCAGTGGGCAGTCTTTACTGACAGGTAGATGCCATTTCTCTGTAAGCTTCACTGGGCTGGATGCCCATGACCTAACTGCTCTTGAACATCTGCATTTATTGTGAGGTGTGTCTCTGCAGCAATGCTTGAAGTACTGTCCTTCCATAGATAAAAGAAAATGTGGATTTTTCCTTTCCTTTTGTGAATTTTGACTAAGGAGTAATACAAAACACAGAGTCTGTGGAGTGGTGCCTAAATTAGGACAGCTACCTCTCCCTGGTTGATACTCTGCAGTTGTGCTTTTGCTAATTTTTTTTTCTGGACTAATGAAGCTTGATTTTTTTCCTACATGGTGTCACCCAGAGAAGCCCAGAGCCCAGAAAATTACATGATGCTCCTGTGGGTAGAAAGAGGTGCTTGTCTCTTGGTAGTGGAGAGATAAAAGAAGGTGCCCAGCTTCGTGAGTCAGGAAGGTTATTGTGTAGGGCCTGTACATGCGCACTTTGAAAATGGGCTTAAGGCCTCTGTACCTGTGAAATGAGACTTGTACTACCATTTCTATTTCACTGGCTTGAGCTTTGTCTCCTAACGCTTCCACAAGGGACATCATTCACTTCTGTGAAGTCCTCATATGCTAGCAGGGTACGTGGCCTCAGTGTTGCTGTGATTTATTGACTTCACTACTCATGGAGGAGTTGTGGCAAGTCCCTAAATCACTGACCACTGGCCTCTGGGAGGGTGTATCGGCGAAAGACCTTGCACGTCTACCCTCCCTACCCCACCATTAGCTGGGGCAGGAGCCTGGGCACCAAGCTGGGTGAACCTCTGCTCCCATGTAGAAAAACTGTTCCCATAAGTAGCAAACCATCTGTCAGGCACTTCAGCTGCAGCTCACAATGCTTTAGTTTTTTCCTTTGTTCTCTGCCTTTTGTCCTTTGATGACTTACCAGGCCATCCAAACCAGAGGAGATCCCTGGGTCTTCAGAGCAGGCACTTAGCAGCATCTTGCGCAGCAGCACAATATTAAAGGAAAGAAATGCTCCCCTGGCTTCTGGGGAAAAGAGCAGTAACAATTCTCAAAAGGTTTATTTAAACATGGCTGTTTATTTTTGCTGGAGATTGAGTTACCTTCCCTTATAGGAGTAATGTTTTTGGAATCCTCCTTGGTTCGCCTATAATAAATCACAGTTGTCTGAGGGAAAGGAGAGGGGCTCTTTGTCATTTTTCTTTGCTTTTCCTCAATCAGCAAGTGAAGTAAATGCCCCAAGAAGAATCATTTATAACAGACTCACTTTTGGTGTTGTTGGCAACTCCTTGGCATGTTGGCTGGATGAATTACTGCCATAACTCTGGGCAGTCAGAGCACAAAGCTGCAGCTCTCTTGCTTCTAATCGCAGATTGGCAGGACCGTTATTATCAGGCAACAGAGAGAAAAAAGCAAACAAGAAGAAAGTCTCACAGTTGCTTCTCAGTGAGGGTGGCAGGGGTGGAGGGAGGGGCCCCCAGGTCCTGTTATGACTTCAAGCCATATTTTGTCCCAGCAGTTGCCAGCAACCACACGGACAAAATTTTCTTGCTGGTATTGTGGCTTCTTGTGAATCACGGGCTTCATTTCTCAGCGTGAGCAAACAACAATGCAAAGTTTCACCCAGGGCTCTTTAATTCTCTGCAAGGGATGGCATTTGGGCTGAAGCACAGCAAAGGGACCTCAGGGAAGAGCAGACCGATGGTGAAGACTAAGACTTCAAAGAAGTTCTGAAATGGCTCTGACTCTTCTCATTCCCTTTTTTTGAGCAGCTTTTCATTGAGATTTGCTGCTGTGGGCTAAATTGCTTGGAAGTGTTTGGCTGATAGAACAGCTGGAACTGGTAATCTCCAGCATCTAACAGGATCCATTACGATGATTTTTTTTTTTTTTTTAATTTTGCAATCACTCAGCATTTTGAAAAGCTCTGAAAAGCTTTGACTAAGGATAACCATTTTTGCATAATCAGGAATGTATACAGCCAGATAAACTGAGGTTATGTATGTAAGGCAGGATCAGATTATGCATCGGAACATGGGCAAAGGGAGAGTGAAAAATAGGGTGAAAACCTGGCTACAACGCAGTCCATGGAACTTCTATCATTTTAAGGCTAATTTCCTAAGTAAATTCATTTTACTGCACCCATCTCTTCAGCCCTGATCACTTCTTTAAGGACTGAGATGGAACAGTGCTGGGAAATGCGACATGGGTATAAACAAATATCTGCAAGGTGGCAGAAGTGGAGAAGTTTTTCAGGAAAAAAGACACCTTTCCAGCACAGACCACCATTAATGTGGTAGAAATACCTTTATTTAGGGAACTGGTAGGCCATTCTTTGATGTGCTTGAGCTAAAAAATGGTGAGTGTTCAGTTCTTTCTGCTGGTTAATTTTGTTTCAGCTGCCTCAGTTCGAGCCCTCAGTATTATTAGACCTTTCTGAGTATGTTGGCATAAAAGTGTTGTGCTCTGAGTGGCATTTATCCACGAATGTAGATTGGTCTTTTTCTGTAGTATTCAGGTAAGCTTTCAATGTAGGTGCAGAGCTGACCAAATACTCAAGACAATAAAAAAGATGGTTAATTTAGGGAAGTTTTCTTCTCATTTTCAATCTCCTTTTCTTCTTAGAGGGGTTAAATATTTATAAGAATTTGGAAAGTGTACAGTTCAGCAGAAGCATTTCCCCAGATTAGATGTTGTTCATTTTTTGGTCTCCTTTAAAAATATTATAAGAAATTTCATCAGGCCATGAAGATCAGAATGTCAAATTAGAGTATTACACAAATAATCCAGGTTTTGGGGATCTTGTCATGTTAACTGGATTCTTTGGCATTGGCTGGTTTTATTATGGGTGGATCCACAGCAGAATCACATTAGAAAAGGATATTGTTACAACACTTTGTTATCAACAACGCTACTTGGAAAGGAATAATGTATTCCAGATGGCTATTAAGAATGTCTGTCCTTTTAAGAATGGATTTTTTTGTTGTTGTTTAGTTGATTTATTCTGATAAAATTTGGGATAATTTATATTTCTGTCCAATACTCAGTAAACATGAAGATAAGGTTGTTTAGAGAATGGGCAGTCTGAAAGGCTACTTCAATAGAGAGGTTTTCATATTGGTTTTATTTCTTTTATCTCAGGTATTGTAGCTCATTTTTCTTCATGAAAGAGAAGGTAGAGTACAGTTACTGCAGACATCAAAACTGCTGGGTTACGTCCAGGGCTTTTCCACACCACTGGCAAGCAATGGGACCGCAGTTACCTGCATGAGTAAGTGGGTGTAATAACAGCCACTGATATAACAGAGAGATTTTGAGGTACTTGCATAAAAAAAATCTCAGTTTGTGATATATATCACACCAACATTTCTCACGAGACCTGTGTGTAAGCTGGGCACCAAATTGGAGCTGAGCTTTTTGAAATGAAATAAAAAAGATACTTTAAATTTGGCTTTGCTCTTCTGCTGAACAAGTTTGAGGGAAGTCTGGATGCTGTTAGGTGAAGCTAAAGTTACTGCAAGTTTACAGAGGCTTGGTTTCTGTCCTAGTGCTCTGATAACACTAGTGGTCTGTATAACACTGATAAGGGCACACTTGGTATCACTGTCCATCACTGATCTCCTTCTGTACCAAATTATCCTGCACACGAGGAACAGCAGGCAACACAAGGCTGATACCATCCCTAGATAGTGCCGAAGAGCAACAGTGCAGGTAAAATCTTACCTGAGCAGTCTTGCACGGGATGTTTTTTAATTTCACTCTGGCTTTCTGGTTTGGTAGGGATTTCAACGCGTGATTTGATGCCTGTCCGAAGGCATGGCAGCGTGAACAAAGGCTGTGGTGATGTGTCTCATCTTTTTATTGTCTGCTCTTGAAGACTTGCTCTATCTGGGCTCTCTCCCAGCGTATCCTTAGGCCATTGCTTGGGTCCTTTGAATCAGGTATTTACATCCCCCCAGGGGCGCTGGGAAACATGATGCATGTGGACAGCAGTGGGATTCAAGCCGGCTGAATCTGGATGATGCTTCTGCTGAGCAAAGCCCATGGTGACCTCCATCAATAGGGCTCAAAGCACGCCCCTGCTCTCTGCAGCTCCTTCTCCGCTGTTCCCAGCAGCAGCCACCCATCTTTCCAGCCACTGGATTTTCTCTCTGAAGACTTAATTTTGCTTTTGTGTGTTTCTCCAGCAGGCATTAGTTAAGCTGCTCACTGAAAGGCTTTTGAAGGCGTTCCCCAGAGCTAGGGGCTGCTGAGCATCAGTGGAAGAGCTTGAGGAGGTTTGTTAGTCCTGGATGACCAGATTCCTGTTTCAGATTTGAAACAGATCTTCAGCCTGTTGGTTGACAAACTGTTGTGCTCAGGATAACTACCTGAGCCACCTCGCCAAGCCAGTCATAGTAGGGTTCCAGAAAAGGTAATATTAAATCCAGAGACATCAACATTAGTGAAATATGACTAAACAGTCTCCAGCTGGCTCTGGCTTTTGCCTCAGGCACAGAAATAAGTAGCTCCCTTGAAAAGAAGAAAAAATGAAGGCTGTGTTAATGAAGACCATAACAAGGCCTGTACCTCAGGTCACGTTCTTTTTCCAGTCCTATCAAGTTCCATCAATGACCACTTCTTAGCTCCCATCACTCACCTGCCAGCCACTCCTCCAAACCCAAATTTCTTTGGCAGTGATGAGGACAGCCAGTGCCACCACTGGAGTGTTGGAGACATGAGCTGCTTCTGCTTCCAGGAGTGTCTTGGTGTAAGTGACACAGAGATATCCCTTGAAGCTTGGGTTCTTGATTCAGTTAGCTAGTTTTAACTGTTAATTACATGTTCAGCACAATCAGAACTTTCTACCGCGTGCTTCTATCCTCACTGGCCAGCATCTTTGAGTGCAAGTCTTGAAATGTATGGGGAAAATGATAGCAACACATCAAAAAATTAAAAATCCACCTGGATATTCAGAAACTTGCACTGTGTCTTTCTGGTCAGTTCTTATGGGGAAAGCGGTCGTAGAAGAAACAGAGATTTCAGTCATGATCTGTGCCGTATTTACTGCTGTGACACTGAAGCTCTGCTCTCACATATACTGTTCTGATGCCAGTACTAATTTCAGTTAACATCTGTAGGTTCTCTGAAAAACCCTACTTGCCATATGAATCTGTGTGTATAAGTAACCACACCAGAAATTCCTCTATTTACTGATAATGCACATATGGTTAGAGACCTTTTCTTTTTTTTTTTTTTAAAGCTGAATGAACCCAAAACGTTCACCAGGTGCAACACTTTGGGGGAGGAGGTGTATGCGGGGCTTTACTTTTGAATGACGACGTGAAGAAAGCTAGAAAAAGCTTCCTAACTGTACACAGAGGTGCATAAAGATGTAGCTGCTCATAAAAGTGTTGCACTTGTGCACAATATGCACTTCAGTGAGTACTGTTGGGCAAAGCGGAGATGGGTACAATGAAGCATGGAAAACATAGATTCAGCTGGCCGGGATTGTGGGGTGAGTAACTATCCCTATGGGAAGGCAGCAGGTGGGTTAGTTACTGGGCTGCATCTGCAATAAGCAATTAAAGGAAAACATCTGTTTCACATCATCCATTTCTTCTTTTCCAGGATACTCCTCCAGTTTGTCTCTGATATTGCAACCTGGAGACAAGTCATTTCTCTAATGAGGCTGTGCAGACATCATGTGTTCCTTAATGGAAAGAAGTGGAGATGGCCAGGAGCAACAGGGCACAGTAAGTAACATCCGGAAACATCTCCTGACCCTCTTGTTTTATTTTCTATTAGATTCTGCCTTGTTCCGGTCCAAAACGAATCTGTTTCCAGTGACCTGAGAACAGACTTATTAGAGGGGCAGGAAACAAAGCCAGAAGCCAGTTCTGCTAAGTGACTCATAATATCTCTGCTGCCATCTTGAGTAAGAGGAAAGTCTGAGCATCAGATCAACCTTTTCCTGTTTGATCGAGTTGCTTGAGGCGGATTTTGTTAAATCAGCCAGCCCAAACTCGTATCTGCTATGCAATGCGGTGTAAAGGCTCCCTTTGTGCCAGGAAAGGTTACTATGTTCAGCAGTGCTTCAGGGTATCCGTGGCTGGCACTGAGTCTCCTTTTGCTAGTGAAAACTACCAGCAAATGGCATGTAAATGCTGCACTTTGCATGCTCTTTTGTGCCTGCCCTCACGCCTTATTACGAGGATGAGTTCTTTCTTCTCTGGATGGATTTAATTGTGTTGGATTCTGTTCAACACTATGGTAAATGCAGAATAACCCTGCTTTAGGTGAGCTGGTTTTGGTAGAGCTGGCATAGATTTACAGATGTTTAGTTAAAAGAATGGATTTTCCCCCACTTCTGGTAATTTCTTGTTGGTGGAAAACTAGCCAGCAGCCTGAATCTCATTGTCTACAGATTATCAAGGTGTATAGGAATCTGATTGCCAGCAGAACATGGACATAAAAATAACTTTTGAAGGTGTGGACTTCATTATTTAATTTAACCAACTTGTGGTCTTGGCTGAGTAAGCATTTTTTTCTCTGAAAGCCCCTTAGCATTGTTGTTTTTGTCTGGGATTTATTTTTCAAGCAGGGATTAGACTAAATTTCTGTAAAAAGATCAAATATATTTGAGCAGAAGTGTGGTGTTTAGCAATGCATATCAGTGTCATCTACTGTGCATGCAGCAAGTGTTGGTTGGTTTCTTAATATCTTGAACTAAACTCATTTATCAGTTATGCCAGTATACAACTGGAATAACTGCATTTGGTGAAGAAATGTATGTGGCCTCCTTTAATATGACAGAAAAAATGAATTGCACTCTTTCTTTAATTTTGAGTACAATGAAACCTTTACTTGGCATGAGGTGCTTAAGCAATAATATTATCATCTTTTTGCCTAAACTCTACTTTACAGATTAAAATACAAATATTTCCACAGCAATAAAATGTATTAAAGCAGGCTATTTCCTAAGGAAATATGTCTCTTAGATGTGTTTATACCAACTCTCCTGGAGAAAAAGAAAAGAACATAATTAGTGTTGCATATTCTTCTAATCAGAAAAATGGGCCAAAAAGCTATGTACATAAACAGAATATTGCAACTATGGAGTATAAATTGCTTTCTGCTGTCAGGCTGGTTATTCATGGTGGTCAATGTAAGTTAGAAAGTCCTAACTGGAAGCAAGCAATGGTGCTAGAGATGTCCTGGAGAAAGATGAGATGATCTGTTTGACAAACTTGGGAAAACAGAGTCCTAGAGTGATAGTGATCTTCTTTTATATGTACCTTCTCCACGTATCAGTGAAATTCTGTCCCAGATGGACTGATTTCAGTCCGTGGTGATGGTGTTTCACTTTAGGTTCATGGACAGTCTCTTGGCTCATAAGACTTTGCTAAATAATTTTCAGCAATTGCCATGGTCTCTCTTCTTTTGCATAAAGGAGTCAGTACTGTGGATCAGTGCCTCTTCAAATCAGGACAGCTAGATACATGATTAAACTCTCTCCCACACTGGGAGAGCTGGATCCAGGTGCCTCTCACAATGCAGCGTCATGATCCAGTGGGAAAGATGTGCATCTGGGACTGAGCAGATCTAGCCGCTGTTTTCTCTCTTTGGTTTTCTTTCCTACCTCTTGTCTACTTCATTTATTATAAGCAGAGAGTCTTTCTTACTGCATTGCTGAACAGCACCTGGTCTAGAAGCATCCATCCCTGAAGTGCTGCTGGAATATAAATCAGAGCAATAAAGAGCCTTTTCCCTGTGCTAATATTTCATAGGTGTTTATATGCAGAATTTTGGCCCGGAGCAAAGTATAATTGGCAGGCAGCTTTGAACGGGGGACACCACACTGACCTATTTCAGCAAGGGACCACAGAATAACAAACCCATGTTATGCTCTAAACATAACCAAAATCAGAAATGAAGCTTGGGTTTGAGAGCTCCTCCAGGATTTAAGGCTGGTTTCCCCCTTCGCTCCTCCCCAAAATATCTGAAGAAAAAAACCCCCAAACAAGCCGGAGGACAGAGATGAGGTTATTCCACATGGCAGGGGGAAAATAATTCTAGTACTGGCAGTCTGAGTGTGTTATCTGGTATTGCATTTTAGCTGTGCCCCCACAGATCGTCCTGTTGGCACAGATGCTGCCACTCCTTCTCCCTATGGATGGGGTCCTGCGAGTAATTATTATTAGAGCTGGTAGAGTCCTTCTGTTTGTCTTTCATTACTCTTTCCTCTGTTAAATTTTTCCTTCACTTTTTCAAAATTTTACAGAACATGAGGCAGGATCGATGCAGGTTAGAAAATAAGACGACAGATGTGCCAGCTTGCCACTGCATTTGGCAGCCACAAGGCAAACCCAGAACACAGCAAGGGGCAGCTTCCCTGTCCCTTCTGCTCTGGGCCATCAGATAATCCAGTAGGCAAAGCAAGGATGTGAAAAATTGCTTTTATATCCCATGCATATATTTAGATGCATGTATAATATACACGTTATATATGTTAAACACAATATATTTAGACATTGTATATATCATATCCAATATACATAAACATAGTGCACACATGCACACATACATATAAGCTGGTAGTCAATTCTCAAAACATTGCAGAATCGTGATGCTGTAAGCTGGTATGTCTAATTAAAGACAGATGTGAAAAATATAGCCTATATGATGGATATAAGGAAAACATACTTTTCCATGTGAGTGGTAAATCCTGCAGCCAGAAATACCTCTCCAGCTTGGTAGCCTCAAAAATGCATCCACAAATATTATTCATCTCAGTGGTCTGCAAAGATTTATCAGGGGTTATAGCTTCCTGAAAACATCTGTGAAACTAGGAGTGTTGTGTATATGTGTATTTGTCACTCAGTAAATAGTCACTTTATTTTACTATACCCACTAGTCTGAGAGCAGCAATTATGAGAAAGGCAGTCCGGAAGAGACTAAAGTGTTCAAAAATGGATATTATGGGGAAAATATAGCTTGATGTTTACAATAATTTCTCCAATTTAAAGTAATCAAAAGCATCTTTTCAACACGTCAATATGTCTACTTACCACTTTTTTGTGGGAGAATCTTTTAGAAAGAAAAATCTGTCTGAATTTGTCCCAGATACTTTTAAAATAGCTTCTTATTTTGGATGAGGAAGGCAGAATACGTCCACCTGTAGATGAATGCAGTAATCCTGAAACTCCAGAAGTAGAGTAAGATGGATGTGGTATTCATTGATTTTGATGAACAACCACTTCTTGATTTATGCACATTGTTGAATTACTATGTTATATCAGATCTCTTCCTGGTCACTGGGACATTTTTAAAAGATATGCCTACTAGAGATGAGAAAAAAGAAGTCCCCATGGGATGTAGGACTGATAGTTTGTCAGAGATGATAGGTACACTGGAGTGTGCTAAAGACTGTAAGTGTACGAGTATGCACCTCAACCAATACCAGCATTTCTTTCCTGCATTCACAGAGGCTGGAGTGCCATTAATGATACTCAGAGCTTTGGTTTGTGAAAGAACCACAGGATAAGCTACTGAATGACAGTGCTTGGTTAAGTATTTGCTGACAATACTTATTTTCTACATTCAGTGTCTAGCTGAGACGGGTGGTTTATAGTGTCTACTTCTGGATGTGTAGCTGCAGAGCAGAGAGAGGTAGTGATTCCTAGGAACTACTGGGTTTTCTCAAATCCTGTTTTAAAAACAGATAAAATGGGGGCTACTCCTATGTCTCAGCTCTCTGGACTAAAGTATCTTTTCCGCTTGATTTTTTCATTTTTCTTTTTAACTTAAGCATTTAGTGTTATCCATTAAGACTCACAGATATTGTCCCCAAAGCCTCAAAATAACCATTTCAGATAATCCATCATTTAAAAAAAAAAATCAATATTTCTTTTGGTTTGTGCCTGTTTCAGCTTCCCAGTCTCCTGCATAAATGAAAGGTTTTTCTCCAGAGCACTCAACATATGTGGGCTGAAGATCTTTCCTTCTTACCCTGACGCAGAGCTCCAACAAGATCTTTGTGTGTGTGCAAGAGCTGCAAGATCAGATGTGCAAATATGTAATGGATTATTACAGCTAAAGTGGATTTGACCTGTGTTTTTTTTTGAAATGGTATGTCTTCTGTCATTTCCGAGCTTTTTATATTTGCACTTGGTTTACTTAGAAGACAACATTGAAGGGAATAATTTGGAGGAACTCTATATTTGTTCTGAACTATTAATTTATCTGAAGAATGGCAAAGCTAGAAAATCTAGGGGACAAGAACAGAAACCAAAGCCACCCAACAAAATGCTGCACAATTTCCCTGGTAAGAACCTGGCTTTCAGCTTCTCTGCTTACTGTAACACAGATGATGATTCATATGATCACAGCCAACAGTCAATTCATTCTTGACGCTTCTTTGGAACTGAGCCAAAATCTGTTGGTTTATTTCATGTAACAAAAATATAGTGTGACGATACAGAGAAGAATGGCCTACGAAAAGCTTACAACTGGAAAAGGTGGATTTTTGGTGAAATTTGAATCTTCATAGTGGTGAAGCTGGATCTAGATTCTGCCACAGAAGTCTTAAAATACAAAAGAAAACCAAGGAAAAAGGTAAATGCTTTTAGACCCAGAACTAAGAATTTGTAAGATACAAGCCAAAATACAAGTCCTGGGTTAATTTTTGGGAACGGGGGAGATTACATTTTAAGATGTATGAGCATGACTTTGATAGAAGAATACCTTAAAAAGGATGCTGTATATGATAGAAAATGTCTTATAAAACAATAAAGACATTCCCTAGAATAGGAAGAACAACAGCAACATAAAACACTCATCATGCTTTTGGTGCAAAGTGAGAATTTGCACTCCTAAGCTCCCACTTTGGATCTGGGTCTTGAATAGCATTTCTGTTTTCTCTTCAGCTGAGCTCATGGCAGATCTGAAAAAGTGTCAACACTGCAACCAAAAAAGCTCAAAGAGACAGGAATGTCGTTCGCAGGGGAGATGGGAGTCAGAGCAAATATTCTTTTCAAGGTTGGTTACTCCTGACTCATGGCATGTTGTTTTCAGCAAGAAAAGCTGTAAAACTCACCTCCAGGCAGCAGAGTGCTCCAGATGAGTCCTCTGCCTACTCCAAGCAGCAGCTGGTGAGGTAATGCTGCTCCCCTCTCCCTGGATTGTCTCTCCTCTCTGGCTGCCAGCCCTGGTTCAGGCTGGGGTATTTGCTTTAGTCAGAGGTTGATGTCACCCATAGCTGAGGAATCCAGCATAATTCTTGATGGCTCTATGTCATTTTCTCTGTTGGCAAGGGAGAATTCATCTTACATGACTTCACCTTCCAAAAAAATTGCAGGTTGAGTGTAAGTCACCTGCACTCCCCATGCACGCTGTTTAGAGAGTCTGTTGTCGCTACACGATTCATCTCTGGTCTCTTGGAGACCTGTCTTAGTCTATGATAAATCACCCTCTGGACATAGGATGAGAGGGAATGGCCTCAAGTTGCACCAGGGGAGGTTTAGATTGGATATTAGAAAAAATTTATTCTCTGAAAGGGTTATCAAGCAATGGAACAGGCTGCCCAGGGAAGTGGTTGAGGCACTGTCCTTGGAGGTATTTAAAAGACATAGAGATGTGGCACTTAGGGACGTTGTTTAGTGGTGGACTTGGCAGTATTAGATTTATGGTCAGACTTGATGATCTTAAAGGTCTTTTCCAAACTAAAATATTCTGTGATTCTATGATATGCCAATTTTTCTTTAGTGGCTGCAGAGATACTGAGATTTCCAATCGAGATATGAAGCCTTAGTCCGGGATGGCGAAAATTAGGAGAACTGAGTTGCTCAGTGATCTGGACCAGATGGTCTGCTGCAACCGTGTATTTCTCTGACTGGCATAAATCTGGACTAGTGTGTGGGGAACACCTCATCCCAAGGGCAATGAAGTGAGTGAATGAGGGAAAGACTGGAAGGTTGGGTACTTCTGCTTTGTTTTTCTTCATATATTTTGGTTCTCCGGATAGCATGCTTCAATGAATGTTTTCCACTTTCTATTCAGTATTTAATACGCTGACAGTTTGAAGGCATTTTGGCTGGATTGGTCTAAGACAGAGAAGAGCTTGGCCTAAACTCTTGTGATTGTTTGAGTCTGGATTTTCTGAAGTAAGCCCAGTGTAGGAAAGACTCACATGGAAAAGCAGTAGATGTCATCTTTGTAGGAAATCAGGGGAAACAGAGCATTTTCCTGCCAGAGATTGAAAGGTTGCAAAAAGTCTCACCTGTGAGACACTAAAATAAGGTCATTTTAAAAAGTTACATTTTAATTTTAGTGAGTGAGCTGGAGTTTCACAAACATGTTAATGCTTTCATGAGTTGAAGGTGTCAGATAAGATCTTTTCTGAAACTCTTAACTTTTCAGAAAAAATGTGTTGTTCCCCAAAATTTGTCAGTTTTGCTAGCTTGGATGTCACTTTTCTCTTAGTTATAGAATGTAAAGCTGATTACAACTTTTGAAATCACAGCCACATGCACTGAGCAGAAAGCAAGCTGCCGAGGGTCTCAAATTTAAGTCAGAAGTTGGTATCCTGACTGCTGTTTGCAAAAAAAATGAGAACCAAAATGTTTTATTTCTCTCCTTTCAGTACTTTTCATTTTGTTTGTTACTAAACATTTTAATTTCCTTCTCTTCTGTGACTTTCAAAGTTCATTTACCAAGGAGGAATCATTTTGAAACCAACATTCTTTTCCCCAAAAAATATTTAATGAAGTTTGTTCCCTTTTTTTCATAATTATTTTAAGTCTTGATCAGCTGACCTCTTTCAAGAAAGGAAAAGAAATAGCAAATCCTCTGAAATATCCCCAAGGAATACCCACTGATAAAGGTATTTTTTGATGTGAGGAAAAATACGCCATTTCAAAAATATTTCAAGCATTTCCTCTTTCTGAGAACTTGCTCCTGCTTATGGGAAACAAAGAGAAATTCAGACTGGTGCATGTAGGCATCAGGGGTTTGCTCTGAAGCTTTTGCCAGAAAGGGACAGGTTTGGAAAGGACGTCAGACTCCAGGAGACTGCATGTAGACTCGGAAATGAGGTTTTACTCGGGTGCCCAAAAAAGAGGATTTATTTCTAAAACACCAGTGGCCTGTAGCTACATGAAGATATCTTTGCAAATCCAGTTGTTACTCCCCGTGGGAGCTCCCGTTTCTCAACAGATCTGAAATTCAGGCTGTTTCACTTTTAGAAACCTAAATGAGCACTCAGCTCTTCTGAAATTCTGGCCTTGGCCAAACGCACGGTAGCCAAGAATGAAAGTCCTATGAACTCAGCAAGAACAAGCCATCAGGTTAACCTTTGGTCATCATAAGAATGTAAAGCATCTTAGATTTATTCCTCAAATCCAATTCAGGTTTCATCTGCGCTGAACAGTCAGTACATCAGTGAAAGAACTGGGAATTTCATGAATTAATCAACCTGAAGTCATTGCTGGCAGTAGCGTCTTTGTGTGATCTGTGCTTGACAATTTGTAAAGATCAGAATCTATCATTCAAACATGGTGGAAAAAGTTTTTTGGTAGGTTTTCTGAATTGTTGGGTTTTTTAAAAATCATCCTAAAGAAATTTTTCAGCATAGTGTTTGGAGCTTGCTTAACTTTTTATTTTCCCCAATGGGTTGTTATGGAAGATCGATTCTACTTGATTTAAAAGCAAAATAAGTAAATGTTAAATGAATTTGTTTGACAGCAGTAAGGCAAAATAAGTTTGTCTTGAGACAAAGGAAGTGAAAGTCCTGATCTTTTGCTTTTCTCCTTTCCATTCTTGTGTATGACAAGTGATGTTATCCCATGTTCATCATGTCATTGTCTATCATGTCAAGTCCATCATAGGGGCTTGAAGAAGGCTGTATGGTTAATGTCATCCCTGCTGGAGATGCTGTCAAGTCATTGCAGAGAAAAGCCTATGTCCTTACTCAGATTTTGTTCACCACCTCAGGGTGTGACTCATGACTACTCCAGAAATTAGGTGTATCTCTAAACAACCCCAGATTTGGTGGGTTTAAACTCTAAAGGATCTCTGTCATACCTGGAGATCTTTGAGGCACAGGTACTGAAGGATGGGTTGCCAGCAGGGGATGAAATGGGCGCTAATGCAAAACTGCCACCAAGCCAAACCAAAGACGTGTTGAGGGGTTTGACTAACTCTTTTTAGGGGAGGGGGATATATTGTTTCTTGGTCAGTTGACATTAGCTTTAATGGGAATGGTATTAGCTGGAGATGGGAGGGGCCTTTTGGAGCCTGTAGAGAAGTGAGCAGGGGGTAAGACTGGAGTTAGATGTCACTTCTCCGTCCTTGTCCACACACCTCTTTCACAGCACTGGAAGAAATACATTGTTCAGCTTCTATGTCACTGATGAAGTAATTTGCCTCTGTTCGGTTTCCACCTATTCAGAGAGTGGATAAGGCTGGATCTGATGATGGTCCATATGGCCATTGCCCACCACCACAGGATGCTGAATGTCAGCCTTAAACCTCATCAGCATCCTCCATGATCAGTCCTGTGACCTTCAGCTTAGGCTGCCATGACATTGACACTCCTAACAGGTACCTGTGTAACTGTCCTGCTTTTCAAACATACAGTGAGTTTAAAACACAATAAATTAATTGGCCTGATGCTTTTTGAAAAAATACAAAGACGCTACTCAAGCAATTTCTTAAACTATTTTTATTTTATGAATAATCACTACACAGACAAAATATTTTTAGAAGATAACAGCTGGAAGAACAAGTATCTCCTCAGTATACTGTGAAAGTCACAGCACTGTGGAAATGTACTATCCGTTGTAATATGAAATACTTGAAAATGTAAAGAGACATTTTGCTGCTTACTATATCACAAATGTCATTCAGTGATATATACCATAAGAAACTGTACCCATGAAAGGAGGGAACTGATTTAGTAGACATCTGGTCTAGATAAATTTGTCATGTCTGCCACTGTCATTATATGCTAGTGATATGATTTCACACTGCTTATAATCTCAGAAGCATACTGTTTCTAATTATACATTACCCAGAAAAAAGGCCTTACTGGCTTCCGTCTTTCAGATGTTGTTTTTATTCAGACACCCCCTCTCCAAGTAGGTAGTTCTATGGCTACTATTGCTTCTGGTACCTGAGAACCACCTGAATGTTGGTGGGTTTATGCTCACTATTCCCTGCAAGTTCAGGAAAGAGTATAATTACTGCTGCATTTCAGATAGAGAAAATTTTCAAAACAGTGGTATGGCTTTTAAATGTGCTTCTAAGAACAAAAGAAAAGAACTTCTGTGCCAAAAATACAGCTAGTGGCTTAAGTCTGCCTTATCATTTTGCGTAGCAACAAGTCTTTTGTTAGGTTTTAGTGTCCTGGAGACCTCTCCCCATATGCAGCATAGAGTTACTTTCCTTTAAAAAACAGCTTCCAGAGATCGATGTGCAGCTGCCACAGCTTGCAAGCATCTTCTTCCACTACTTACCTCACCAAAGAAATGTTGTTTCTGATGTCTTGTTTGTGGCACTCTGTGTTCTCTCTTAATTAATCAGAGTGCTTATCTTTCCTGCACTTCATCTTGTCTAACAAACATTCCCAAAAGCACCTGAATTTTATTTCTAGGCATAAGCACGCTGTCTTATTGGGACCATGTGTTTGTCAGAGCCTGCCCTCTGTCCTCTCTGCGGTACCACAGTGATGCATGCCCAGAGCATTACCTTTGAACATTCACACTATCTTTATTAAACATAACTTTGTTTTTTTTCCCTCCCTTCTCCCCCTTCCCCTGCACCCTCCAGCTATATCCAGCTTCACTAAGTCAAAAAAGGAATAAATGGAAAATGTATTAAGAAGAGGCTTATGTCCCTGTGGAGGAGGATTGACATCAAATTGTGACCTGGGAAGATTGTTTTATACTGTCTGTTTTTGCCTTTGGTTATCCATGAACCTAAGACGCCTGTGCAGGTGAGTCAATGCCCGAGAACCTAAGGAAAGGAGAGACGCCCCCAGTCCTGTCCCCTCGCTGGAAAACCTGCAAGCTGTTCTGCAACAAATGTGGTTATCTCTGTACGCAATGTTTTGTGGTCAACTCACCTGCGCAAGCATCAGTTCTGCAGCCCAGAGGGAGTGCTCTTACATAGAAGCTCTTCCCCCCTCGTAAGGCTGCTTGCTAAGACTTGCGTGTGGACTTAGCAACCCCAAGGGGCTAATATTTGCTGCTGTTCCCGGTGCGGTTTCTTATATGGGAGCAATGTGGGACAGGCAGAAGGTTTTTGGCTTTCCTGATCCATTCTGGTGAAAGGTCTTCAAAATCACAGGTCTACCTAATGGGGTTAATATCTCCGAACCATATTGGAGTTACCTTTACCTGTGGTCAGCACTTGGCTTATGCAAGGACCTGAGCAGCCCCATCTATTTTCTGCACTGAAAGAAGGTTAGAAATGAGTGGTGGAGAAAGATCAGAGCCTGACTCGGATCCCACCAGGTCCTTTCTCACTCCAGAAGCCAGAACTTTCTCTCCGAGCCTCGCATATTCAATGTAATAGCCCTTGTGTGACCCAGTCTGATCTTCTCAGTACTGGCACATTGCAGAGAGGGCCAAAGCACCTGCACACATGCAGATGTAGCTGAAGTAGCTCCTCAAGAGCTGCCATGTCTGTGCCACATGGGGAGCTCCACTCCTGGGAAGAGTGTCTCAGCAGAGACCTGTTGATCAACCCCACAAATCCCAACCTTCAAATCTTTCCTTACTGTTGCCCCACTCTGTGAATTATTTGAGATTTCTCTTGTCTCCAAAGTGCCTCTTGTGTGCTCATTATGTGTTTCCACCAGAGACTGACCAAGGCTGATGCTCTCGCACCTGTCACCAGCCTGTTTCCCACATCAAAGGTAACTTTCCAAGTGCAGGTTTGAATGTCTAACTCTTGCTTGAGGTCAACTGGAGAGACATCTTTCCCTAGGCACCAACTGGTCTGCTCTGTCAGGTTACATCACCATAAGATAATGAAGAAACCAGCTAGAGATTTTCTGGTTCTCAGCTGGGATAGGTGTCCACTTCACTGAGATTATGAACAATGCTGAGTACGCATGAGAGCACCTCAAAGTGAGCTGTTTCTCCTGATGTTAATAAAACTCAGTCCCAGCCTTGAATAAATCACAGTTGAATTGCAGCTGTTATTCAGAAAGTGATGTAAGAAAGCAGGGAGAGGAAAAAGAAGGAACTGTTCAGCCCTCAAGAAAGTTTTGGTACTCTTCAGGGCTGCTTTTGTGCTGAAGTGGTTTGGAACAGGGTGCTGACATCTATTTGCAATAGCTAGAAATGCCGTGTAGCATCACTCCAACATCACTTTCCATGACAAGTCAGTCATGATTATCAATATGGGTGTGATGCTGAAATCTAGTTCTGAACTACAAAACTTTCTCTATAACCTTTTCTCATTCCTGATACCCTTTTCTCATTCCCAGGAGGAAAAAAATGTCCAAGCACACCCTGACCACCTAGCTTTCTTATGAAATAAGCCTTAACCCTCACTCTGGACTGAGAAACGGAGAATATTGAGGGATCTCTAAAGCCAATGCCTGTCGATATCAAGGCAGAAGCCCAAATGTCTTCTCTCTGGGCTACAATTGCCCCAAAGCATGGTGAACACCGATATGACTGTATTAACAGTGAGAAACCCATACAAACTCCCCCTGGAACTGTAGAAACCTGTGAACTCTTAGCTGCCATAGTAGCAGAGTGCTGAGAATCAGGCAGGATTGTGCCCATAGCTCAGTTAAAAAAAATGTGCCAGGTTAATAGGCATAATCACGACTGACATTGAGTAAGAGGCAAGAACGACTAATCAGATGCTAACTTAGCTGATGCTGGCATTACTGAAAGCCTGGGAGCATAGTCCAAGGATAAAAACATAATGTCTTATCTAACCAAGGAGTCATTTGTGCTCCACTAGTTGCAACATGTTCTTAAAAAAGGAAAGAAGGAAAAAAAAATGTATGGCACATGAAATTATTTTATGCCCCAGAAGTGATAAGAAAATAAAGCTAAGTGTTCCTGCACCCAATCTTTATAGGGGAAAAGCCTATCTAGAGTTAACCCATTGCAATGTCCACTATAAGTTCCCAGGACACAGAAAAATGTATTAAAAAAAGATAAGTAAAAGGGGGTTGAAATCATAATAAGTATATCTAAGACATTTCAAAACTCCGTTTTGGCGTATTTCTTGCTATTTGGAGTTTGCTAGGATACACGGGGCCACCCTGTTCCTTGGTTCAGCGAGAGTTCAGGCAGTCTGGCAATCCTCTTGTTTTGGCCAAGGCTCCTTTTCTGGCAACCCATCTCCCTATTTCTCAAGACCCTTCTTTTCCTCCAGATTCAACAAGATGTTGAAGTAGATCTCGCAGAACAGCTCAGGGACAGAAAAGGCCATCTGACATAAAACATCACTGACCAGGGAACTGTAATGTCAGGGAAGGCGTCTGGTAGAGGAAACCAGGAACAAACTGAGCACGTCAAGCTGTATTGCTTTGCATGGCTGTGTTTTATTTCCAATCTTTTGCAGTACAGCTCATGAGTCTTAAGAAGGAAAGAACTTCTGTGAAAACTTCAGTAAATTGGAAAAGTACCTACGCAGTCCTGTGGGGAAAAACTGGAATTATATTTCCGTAATACAGGCCTTTCCCAGAAAAGCCAGGCATGGGTTAGCATGAAATGCAACACCACACATCCGCAAGGGAGTCTGCCAGCATCCTTCCAGCCTTTTTCATGTTCATCATTTGCTATCCCTCAAAAACTTCTGCTCTAAAAACTCGCAGCCACAACCAAGCTCTTTCTCTATGGGAGCTCTGGGACATTGGGGCTGTCTGGAGTCAGGAGGGGGATGACACAGGTGACAGGGATGGTGGGTGGTGGCTGGGAGATGTCAGGTCACATCTGCCTGTGGGGCAGGATGAAACCATGCAAATGGCTGTAATGAAACCTCATTTTTCCCTCCCAGTAGTAACTCTACGTGTGATCTGGTGTGCAGCACTGTTGGTGTCTCATGGCAATGCCTCAGGTTCTCTATGCCAACCTATCTTGACAGTCTTCAGCCAGTGTTGAGACTGACTCTTTGTCTTCCCCAGCTTCAGGTAGCATCATTTGTTTTTTTTCCCAAGGGCTAGTAGCCGAGCAAGGTGGCATCGGCACAGATGTTACTTGATGTGACCACCACTTTGCCCTGGAAGAGCGGCACATGTGTGTGAACACCTCTCCACAGCTCTTTTCAAAATGTTTGCGCAGGAACAGCCATAAACCAGGCTATATTGACCCGAAGATGCAATCCAAGTCGTTTGAGTCTAGGCCTTATCTACATCATATTATCAGGACCGAGAGAGCACAGATGCACCCTGGGAAGGGAGGGGACTGCATGCGTGAGAGAGAACGGCTCCATCCCTTCTCTCTTGGCACGGGGAGGGGACTGCGGGCAGAGCTGGGTAATGATTTGTCATCGGAAGGGCTGGAGTGTCTCTCTTTGCAGAGGAAACCTTGGCCGTGATTGACAGCAGGTCTGTTTTTTGCTGATTCCCTTGCTGTTGACAAGTAATAATGAAGCTTTGTCAGTCCATCATGGACATGGATATGCCAGATTACGTTGACTCCTTGGACTCCTCTTATACCATGCTGGAATTTGACAATCTTCGGGTGCTCCCAAATAACACTGGTGAGATTTCTGTTTGCTTCCTCTTGAATAATCTCCACTACCTTTGTTATAAAGATGAACACCTAGGAAAGGCAGGTGGGAGATGTGGGGCAAAGGGTGGAAGGGGTAATATTTAAGCAGCTGACCTGTAAACTTGAGTTGCATCTGCAGTGATGTTTGGGCTGAAACGAGACCCCTTCACTTGCTGGTCCTATTCCGAGTTACTCTTTTGCTTGGTGGGCTGAATGTTGTGTCCTGAAGAGCCCACCAGCTATTGCAAATATTGGTAGAGCTCTTCATGGCACACCATAGGTTTGTCCTCCTGTATGACTTGAGAGAGGAGCTATTACCAATATTTCTTCCTTAAAATGTGTGGTTCTTTCCCATACATGACTTAAGTACATATTTAATCCTTGGAAAAAAATGCTGTCTCAAATGGCATTTGTCTGGTACTCAGACAACACACCACGTGTCCAATTTAACTTGTTCCTAGGTACTTTTATTGAGAAGCAACATCCAAATCATTACTTGCCTTCTAATTTTTTCTGGCTAAGATGGTCTAAAACCCTTTACAGCACACGAAGAACTTGGCTGTGAGGCGCGAGTGTTTATGTGCAGACTTCCGCTTTGTTCACAGAAATAAAGTGCATTGTGTGATATTTGGATCTGGAGTAATCAAAAGTACTCTGACCTAAAGCGAACACTATGCTGTGAAATTAGCTGTTCGCTGTGTGAAAAATAAAGGACATTTTAGTCATATAGTGTGAAAGTAATTCTGTAACCAAATGAGACGCCAGTGTTAGCAATGCCTTCGGAGAGTTTCGGCAGCTTTCCATTTCATTTGTTACAAAGCTTAGTGAAATTAAGATGGGATTTTCAGGGTGTCACGTTTGCTCATTAGCTGTCTCATCAAAAGAAATCAGAGTTTCAGTAGGGCTGTTGTCTACAATATAAAATCATTAGACTTCTTATTGTGGGACATGGAGGGAAGTCAGCAGACAAGTAAAGTTAAAAGGCCAAAAGAAATTTGAATTTAAAATTCACTTCAATAAAAGTTCTGTCTGTCCCCATATAAAGGATTTTCATTTTTTTGCCAGCTCCAGGTAGACTCGATCTTATTTATTATTCTTGCAGAAAGGTTTCTATCTATCATCCTACTCCAGAAATGTTATTTAACACAGATGTTTCTCTTTGTCACTTGCTTCTGAACTACAAGATATTTTTTACTTTTTGGAGTGGTACAAAATTCTGCAAAATTCAGTATAATTTTGCAAATTAACTACCAAAACCTGTTTGGGGCTCTCTGTTTCATGCAGTGGAACTGACAGGCTGAGTTTTTTCTGAAGTTTGTCTAGATCAGTATTGTATTATTTGTCTAGCTGTTAATGAGTAACCAGTTCTCTCAGGAACTAGCTGTTTTGAAATTAGCTTGTTTGTCTTGGGTAAGTGTCCTCTTCTACAGTTTGTAAAAATGACTTCAAAAGAGACCTGAAATGTCCATGCATGGAAATATATTGCTAACCAGCTGAGTTCAGTTCCTATAGGTAACTCAAAATAACAGTTCACACAGATACTCCGTAGTTTCAGAAATATTTTCACAATTGTTAGAGTCAAGAAATAATCTCATTTTAGGTATTTTTAAAAATACACTGGATTGTTTTAAGCCATATCTTTCCCATTATGCAAGATTCATCTGTATTATTTCCTCTACTAAATCTAACGGCAGTTTTGCCCTCTATAAAGACAAACCAGAAGGGATACAATATTTATTTTACCGACTTATGACCGTTTCTTACATTCTGAACAATTTTAAAAGTTAAAATTAGATTATTTTCAAATAGGGTCCTGCTTTCTTGAAACCAACTCTTTCCTTCTTTGGAATATTATTTCGTCAAAACTTTGGGTTGATTAATGACAAGGAGCACTTCCAGTGCTAAGCTTTCTGCTTCAGGAAGCTGCTACTTTTTCAGATTTGCCTAGATATATATTCTGGATTTTCCACCTTTAAGTAGCCCGTAATTTGCCAAATATTTTGAGACTAATACAAAACAAAGAATAGAATCTGTTACGGGAGTGGAGGAGCAGTGTAAAAAATTGTCTCTTTTAACTAGAAAGAATGGCAAAAGGAAATGAACAGAAATCAAGGTTGATCCTGTCATTCCTTTATAAAATATGTATTGTAACTGAAGAAATTTTCTCATTCTGTACTAACTTGTTTCCTTTACCTTGGCTGGCATTACAAGCCATATTCTCACTTGGTTTTTATGTGCTGCTAATACTCATTTCCTCACACTCCTGTCAGAGTTGTCATTTTGCTTAAAATACGAAGCATTATTGAAATGTTTCACTAATTCTTTAGTCGAGTGTCAGTGAACACTTTCTGCCACAGTGGTGCTTGCTTTCCTGTCTCAGCACTCAAATACCATGCTGATCCCTGGGACTTTGGCACAAGGTTGGTGAAACACCTTTCCCAGCCCGGCTGCAGTCTGACCCAATTCAGACCATGAAAAACCAGCAAAGATATTTTGACAGTGCCTGACCATGCTTCAAGCAGCACGCTTGCTTGCAAGGAGCTCTGGCCTTTCTGGCTGGCCTCTTCGTCATTATTACTGTAGGATTTGGGAACACTAAGTCAAAGCTATGTTTTTCATGTCAAAAACTCCCCCTCTATTTGTTAAAAGCTGATGTAGAAAGCAGCTGACCTGCACATGGCCAGCGCTTCAGTGCTAGCCCCCATCCAGCCCTACACTTGTATGCACAGGTTTCGCAATGCTGGCTTTGGCCACCCAGTTTGTGTGTGCATGCCCTAAACCCACGTATATGATCTCTTTACATTCTAGCCCAGCACATGTAATTTGGGGATTTGTTAGCTGCAAATTGTGTGCACCAAGACTGGCTTGGATTTCTGGGTACATAAAAGTAAAAGACATTCTGGAAAGTATTGTAAGCCAATTCTCCTATACAATGTGCACCTAGAAGAGATGTAGCCAGTAACATAACTGAAAGGAAAAGCAGCAAAGAGGTCTCCAGTGGTCAGGTATTGTGCAGAGCTCCAGATCTGGGTGGAAGCCAGATACCATTCTCCAGCAGTTTTCTCACTAGGACCATCCTCACTGCCATTTCTTATCACTGTAAAACCTGGCATCTTCATTTCATCTCTGGTTAGGTAATGACTTGCATACAGAGACAGTAGGTAACAGAAATTTATATGCATTTCAGTTGCGAGCATGGTTGGACTCAAAGCTGCTGAAGCCACTGGGATACTCTCATCAACATTAGGTAGGCTGTAGTTCCCAATCTGCACGCTGCTTATAGATAACTTGCAAAAGATGGCTGAAACCAGATTTTTCTGCCAGTCAGGGTCTGGGACAGTCCTAGTGAGGAGTCTGGTCACAATCATAGGTCTTCAGCTCAGCCTGGGACCCACACAAGGTCAAGATGAGCTATGGTCTCTTCTTGGAGAGCATCATCAGTTGCCTCTCTCCAGACAACATTTCAGAGGCACTGTGGCATGGCTTAGGAACTGTTCTGTTATACCACAGTGATGAGCATGTGTAACCAGTACACATCTCTGAGCATCTCTTTCCAGGGTAGTGAGGACAATTGTGAGCTTGTTTCAGTTGTTGTGAGCCAGTTGGACTCTGACCAGATCCATCCTAGCAGCCCCAAAGCCCATCTCACTGTGGTGACGAGCTCTAGGTAGCAATCTCTCTAGTGAGGCACAACATGTCATATGAAGATCCGAGCAGGTTATCACTTTGTGTCAGGCAGGGCTGAAGTAAACGGTCCACAGTTTTCAGTGGATTTCACAGACAGGCGACTGTGCTGGCAGGGATCCTGGCTTTCCTCTCTCTTTCCTAGCAGTGACCAGTCCAGGGAAATCCCAGACATTCCCCAAATACTGGGTAGGTTTGAAAGCCACATTAAAACACTCTCCTGATGCGCACAGTATCAGTGGTGCCTTTGCTCTTCTCTGAGATAATTCTCATTTGGAACTCATTGTTAGTTGGTGACAGGATTTTGTAATTAAAATTTATCACCATAATTAACATGTCCATACTGGCTTAGGGGTTCGTTTTCTTTTTTTTTTTTTTTAATTTCTGTTCATGTTCAACCAAGCTGAAAAGTACATGTGGCTACATAACAGGGACTGAACTTTTAGCTCTGTATCTGCCCTAACACAGAGCCACCCAACTTAACTGCAGTCCATGGGCTTCTCTGTCTTTTCATGGGTGGAAGTGAGAGCAAAATTTGGTTTGCAAAATTCCATGGGCCCTCACGTGGTCAGTGCTGATGGTCCTTCCCCCAGTAATACTTTGTTTAAGGCCAGATTATTAATTTCTTCCCTAGATCAGCAAGGAGTCCTCACTTGTCCTACTCACATAACGGAAAAAAGTCTTCTCTGGCAAGTAAATGCTTTCCAGCATCAGGAACATTTTGCAATCTGGACCCAGCTGAAGCATGAACGGTCCATTAGCGACCCAAATTGTATGACCTCGGCTTAATTCCTCTGAAGTCAGTAGAGAAAGCACGAGTGGAGCGAAAATTTGCCTTCTTATCTTTATTTCTGTTGTGCAATTTTTTTAAATGGCATCCAGCACACTCAGTGCGTTTGTTTATGGTCATGTGTTCCTTCTAAAAAATAGATGGAGCAATAGATGCACGAATGTTTAGCAGTACAGTTACCCTCGAAGGAATATTCTAGTACAGCTCATTTAATACTGAGTTAACAAGCAAAATAAAATGAAGAATAAATGTAAAGAAACTAAAAATCAATGTAAATTACCATTATGCACCTCTGATGCAGACAATGTTCCCGAAGGACCCAAGTACCACTTACTGACAAATGTCAGAGCTGGGAGCATTTAGATGGATTTTGGGAACAGGTAAATCTCAGTTCCTGTCATTATGACCTAAGAATGATTTTGATGCTGTCATTCTTTTTTGTCATGTTGCTCCCATCTTGCTACAACCTACTTATTTATTCATTCTTACCTTAGAAGAAGAAATACTGATGAAAAAGTTTTTTCTGAGAGGGTGAAAGGAAGTCTGACCTTTGCATTTGTGAAGTCTTAGCTAAAAATGTCTTAGCCTTAGCTGAAAAACTTTCCAATTTTCAAAAAGCTACAGCTTTATTGGCTTTTTAATTTTTTTTGGCTTTGGAGTACAATTTTCATTGCATAGCAAATATTTTCACTATAAATTTTTGATGTGTATTCACGTACAAAAATAGCCACCTCTCTTTCTGTACATATACATGCTCTGGGTGGATTATCCAAAGTTATTTTTAAGCATTATGCATTCAAAAACTTTCTCTAGACTGTCCAGCTCAGATGCCAATTCCTCCTCTTTGAGTAATTTTCTCTAAGATTTGTCATTGCTCAATACAACAGCAGCTGAGCTTTTCTCATCACCAATTGTCCTTTCTGTGAGGCAGGATGTGTCTTGTCCCAGAGACTTTGCTGAGGTCATTGTAGCACGAGATCGGCTCCCCAGGAGCGAAGAATGTGATCCCAGGGGTGTGATAAATTCACAAAACTGTCCTGCAGTGAGTGCCCAGGTCAGGACAGACTCCACAAACATTATTCCTCTCAGTGAGATGTAAACACTGTCATCTGTGTCTTCTCAAGTGTCTCCTTTTTTTTCTTCCCCCCTCCCCCCCTTTTTTTTTTCTTCCCCAAGCTGTGCCTCAAATTGGGAGGATTAAGAGGGCAGCAAGTCTGGTGGTTAAGGCCAAGGGAGAAGTTTAAAGGGGAGTTTTCAGCAGTGTATACACGGGCCAGGCAGGGGCAGAGCTATTCCTGCCCCAAATGAGTGGGTGCAAACAGAGGACATGACAGAGGGCATTCATATGACCTAATTTTAGGTCCCTAAATTAGAAAGTCAATCTTCCTGAACCCCTCTATTGCTTTTCAGTGGAAAGCAACGAGCCTTTTCAGAGGGCAATTCAGAGCAGGAACCAGACTTAGGAGAGCTAAAGTGACCCCTGTGTGAGCTGCTGTCTCTGTCTTGCAGCTTCAGAGGGGCTCTGAAGAGCAGCCTTTTGTCTCCAACACCTCTGTCATGTGCATGAAGTAGTTCATCCTTCCTGCCTCTGCTGTCTCTTCTCTGCTTTCTACTTATTCAAGTTCGTGATGTTCTTTCCATTGTCTTCTGCGGCCACCAGCTTTGACCCAGGTTCTCCAGGTGATTAACTGGGGAGGTGGCTCCCCATCCCTCAAAAGCATATATTTCACATCCAGGTAAGGTATCTCTGCATCTGTCAAGAAAAGTAGTGCTAATTGTTAAATTTTCATGACCCTGTTGGGTTATGCAGCTTGAAATCTCTCTGTTCACTGAAGCAAAGGAAAACACCAATATCAGAAGCAAAGCAACTGAGTTTCACTCAGCTGAGGTTGCGAAGAGCATGACCATCAATCTGGAGGCTTTACTAGCAACACATACTGCATGTGCACATGGGGGTGGGGG